>Ga0114997_10000056_pt1 | contig 74110 bp, 105 predicted proteins | sample ArcticOcean_MG_C_2_FD_87045 | JGI IMG/M metagenome (GOLD analysis project Ga0114997, IMG submission 87045) | Marine microbial communities from western Arctic Ocean - ArcticOcean_MG_CB4_136 | ecosystem: Environmental > Aquatic > Marine > Oceanic | place: Arctic Ocean: Canada Basin | collected... | reverse complement strand
TCTGCATCTTCTCTGTGATTTCTGCATCAGGTCTGCGATGAGCCTTACCTCGGTAGTCGTAGACGAAGGGTTTCTCACACACCGGCTTATGGTTCTTGAGCCACTCAGTGTATTTGATACTGTCATGGTTCACCTCGAAGGCGTGGGTTATGCCCACAGTCTCGTGGTAGCCTTTGGCTCCGCACCCCTTACAAGGTCCGTCATAGCCGCCGGTCATCATCCTGTTCCAGTCGTCCTCGCCCATCTCGTATCTGTCCTCGTCAGTGTAGCAATATCCTCTCATGCCACCTTGAAGTCCTCGAGCACTGCCGTTGCATTCTCCACAGGTTGTTCTCTGTATTCGGAAGTCGCAAGCCAGCTCATTCTCTTTTAGAATGTTAAACAATAGGTCGAATAGGCCATGGTTCATGATTTTACTCACATCTCCACGATTTCCAACATATAGGTCGATATAGTGGTCAAGGGTCTCCTGCGTTGCCACATCTTCTCCATTTTCCCACATTTCATAGGTCGTGTCGGGAAGCCAATAACCGGCTCTATCCAACATCTCCCATTCTGTCTCACTCATGTCCTCCCAATCGGGTAGACTAATTACTCTATCTCTGGTTTTAATATACATTTCTCTATTCACCTCCTCAGCGTTTTCTCGGGTTTAGTCCCATTTCTCTTCACCTACAGAGCGATAGTGGTGTAAGTATATAAACCTTGTGGCTCCCCTACATGTGGTCACGACTCGGTATATTGAGCCGAGCAGGTCTTTTGTCGCTGAAAAAATAGAGCCACGAGGGTCACGACTCGCCCCACGAGTAGGAGTGAAACGACCTTCTCCGCTCCCTACTCTTTTGCTCAACCATCGGAGAGCCGACTTCGAGTCTTTCACCCCATCAAGGGGGGGTTCATAGCGACACCCCTCTCAGAGCATACGATACACCGGCCGTTAGGCTCAGCAGTATCTCGGTTGTTGTTGTTGCTCGAAGTCGATTGCTTGGTTGGTCACTTGGTAATACATCTCGCTACCAGCAGACCACCCGCTCGGGATATATCCTTCGGGGTAGGTGCTCGAAACGGTATCGTCTCCACCAAGAGCCGCAAAGTTTCCGTCTCGCTTGCACTTTGCATCTCGATTCATCATCTCTGCGAGCCATTGCGCCATCTCTAAGGTCGGCAAAGCACACCATTTCACAAGGTCATCAGAGCCGTAATACCATCCTCCCTCCTCGGGACCACCGTATCGTTGTGTTGTACGGGTAGCGGTCACGATAAAAGGTCCGTATTCAAGCCATTCTCTCTCCGACACTACATTAGGGTTATCATTCTCCCATTGGTCGATTGCATATGGTTGCTCGATTATCTGCTCAACACGAAGGTCAATACTTTCCTCCTTTGCTTCTCGCTCATCACAGGTCAATACATTGTGGGTCCAACCACAAGGTCCATCCTCGTCGTAATCCTCAACAAAACCTGCTCGCTTCAACAGCATCTCTTTTGTGCTTCTCTCGAACTCTGCCAACATCATCTCCTCATTGAGCACGGCCTTATGTGCGGTCGATTTCAAAGTCTCGTAATGCCAAACTATCATCTCTATTTGTTCTCTATTCATTTTAATTCTCACCTCCTCAGCGTTTTCTCAGGGTGTCGCCCTATTTCTCTTCACCTACAGAGCAATGGCAGTGTTACTATATAAACCCTTCGGCTCTCGGAGATATGGGGGGAGAGAAGGTCGCTACTCGATATAATGACCCGAGAAGGTCAGGTCGCATACACGACTCACGAGGCATTTGAGCCGAGAAGGTCGGCTCTCCACTACTCACGACTCGTGTACGAGTCGGGAGCCGAGAAGGTCAGGTCACCCCACGACTCAAGACCCCATCCGGTCATTCACTCTTTGCGACTTCGACCGAGAGCCACGCATGACCATAGGGCGTAGGTTGGGGCTGACCCAATGCCTACACCCATCTCAGACCTTATGGCACGGATTTAACCATGCTCAATAACGACCGCCACTGTTGACCAAATCGGAACCACTGTTCGACCATCCACACTTGCTCTGTGTCTTTCGACACTCTTGTGCGTGGTCGAGGCTTATGCCCCAATAATTACTATGATGTGGTCTTGTAGGTTCGCTCGCCGCAAACTCGGCTTCGACATTGGCAGGCCACAGGTAGTGACCTTGGTGGCCACCATCTCCATGATTCTTCATTGTTGGCTCAACCCAAGTTCTCTCAGGGTGTTGGTCTTTCAATGTCTCCCACGCTCGGTGTGTGCTCGCAATTGCATACTTGACCTTATGGTCTGCTTCTCTTACAGAAAGGTCGCAATCACAATCCACATCATCTCGGTGTACTGCTCCAACGCACCATGTGCTCCAATGTTGGAAGGTAGCCCAATCTTGCTCGCATCCATCGGACTCTTGCTCGCCATCCCACTCGACACTTGCTCCACAATCGGGGCAAGAGTTCTCAGTAACAAGGCTCACTTTATTATCATCTCGATATTGCTTCTTGACCATGACCCAATACTCTGCATCTCGCTTTTGCTGGTCACTTGGGGGGGTCATTTTACCGTCATATTGGTCTCCGACCCATGTCCCGTATGTTCCCTGCTCAATAATTGCATTCACATCTGCTCCGTTGTCGTGCTCGAATAGTGCTCCAACGAGCTCTGCTTTCGCAGTCTCAAAGGCTCTTGCGAGTTCACCTATTCTCCTTCTCACTTCAAAGTGTTCAATTTCATTCTCTTTTTTCATCTCATTCTCACGCTCCTACCCGATGGCGTCTCAGTGGGTTTTCTCTGCATCTACAGAGCAATGCGGGTGTTAGTATATAAAGGTTGCGGCTCTCCGACATCGGGCGAGTCGTTGAGGGGAGAAGGTCGCTACTCTCAAGAGAGAGCCGAAGGGGTCGGGGCGACTCATACATTGGGAGCCGAGAAGGTCTTTCAAGCGAACAAAGCCGACCGGAACCACTCTGGGTCACCCACGAGTAAATCGACCTGCGAGGGTCATCACGAGTAATATGACCCGTTCGGCTCAAGGACAATGACCACTTCTCAGTCCTCGGCTACACTCTCCCCGCCTACTCTCGCATGGGAGTTATACTATATAAAGGTATCGGCTCACGGAGCCCTCAGGCTCACCCACGAGTGATTTGACCCTCAAAGGTCGGGGCGCACTGATTTGACCCGAGAAGGTCGCCTCCTCTGTGGAGTAAAACGACCCTCAAGGGTCGCATACGAGTGATTTGACCCTCACGGCTCACCACCTAAGAGAGAGACCCTCAAGGGTCGGGGGCGGCGAGTAAAACGAGCCGAGATGCTCTCCTCTGCACCGTTGCACCGGAGGTGACCAGGTCGGCTCAACACATTATCGCACAGACCCTCACGGCTCACATCATTATCCCACGACCCTCAATTCTCCGCCCATCATAGCAGAGGCGACCAGGTCTGCTCCTCGTACGAGTAAAATGAGCCTCGGGGCTCCCCCTACTCAGAGAGACCATCGGGGGTCGGATAAATCACAACAGGAGCCGAGAAGGTAGCCTCCCCCTACTCCAATAGAGGATGCTCGGTCGATGCACAAGAGAGCACAGCAGGTCATCCGACGGGACCGTCGAGGCTCAGCGTAAAAAACCTGCTACCGGAGAAGGTCGGCTCTTTCGGGTTTTGAAAAGCGAGCAGGAGGCCTCGAGCCGAGAAGGTCGCCTCCCACCACGACTCAATTCCGCCCCCGAGCCGAGAAGGTCACCTCTCACACTATCCACCCGAGCCGAGAAGGTCTTGGGAGAGACCCAACCGAGCAGAGACCTGAACCCGACCGTCAGCATCTAAGCAGGTTGCGGTCGATACCTACACCCTGCTCAGAGCCTTCACTGTTTCAAAAATCAATCTCGTCGATATCTCATTCTTGAGCAGTCTCGATAATTTTAGCGTGAGCCTTAGCGCAGGTCTTGCACCAAAGGTGGCTCAGTTTAACTACCTTGAGACAGGATTTTCGGCTCTTGCCACCGGCTCGCATTGTGCCGTGTGAGCATTGAGCGTAGTGCTTATTTTCTCGGCCAAATCTCTCCGGCTTCGAGGTCGCTTCTGCAAGGTAGCATGCTACCTTAACCCCGACATTGCGTCGAGTTTTAACCGACCAGCATCCTTTCTCACCGAGCCTGCCTGTGCAGTGCTCGGCTAACTTCTCGAATGTTTTCTCGTGTTGTCCTCCATGTGTCATCTCATTCTCACACTCCTACCCAGATGGTGATTCTCAGCGGGTTTTCTCTGCATCTACCGAGTCATATATTTGTTAGTATATAAACCTATCGTGTCGGCATTCTGCTATTAAGAGAAGGTCGCCCCACGAGTAAATTGAGACGAGAAGGTCGCTACTCATATATCCGCAGACCTTTTCTGCTCATGAGTGAGACCTGGAGTGGTCGAGTTACGCCACACTGACCCGAGAAGGTCGGCTCTCACCGAGTCGTGAGTCGTGAATATGAGCCGAGAAGGTCGCTCAGCAACCCAAGAGTGGGGGCGGAGTAGCGACTCACTATATTCTACCAGACCAGGTCGGCTCACCAACAAGAGAGAGGAGAGAGGGAGGAGAGTATGACCATAAGGCCACACCCCTTACAGGATGCTCAGTTTATGGCTCTAACGACATCAGCAAGTTCTCGTGCATTAATCTCGGCGCAATAGCACCAATCGACCCCGTAACCATCCTCATGCTTCTCGTATTTAGGCATGTAGCGGTCTGGGTCAGTACAGAACCTGCAAGCGGTATATCCACTGCTCTGAAAGCCCGGTAGGGACTCTCGACACCCTTTAGGCTCAAGATAGCAATTGTGAACCTTTCGCTCATCCACCACTCTTGGCTCGTGAGACTTACTGTGCTTTACACACAGGTAGACACAGACCATTCTCCTATCAAGATTCAATTGCTCGGTGACATAGACCACTCGAGCGATTTGCTTGCAACTCTTCTCGTAACATCGTATTTTTATTCTTCTCATTTATTTCACCCCCTTTCTCCATATTCGCATTCATTCTCATTCTCAAGCCACTTCATATATCTCGAGGACCCAACCACAGTCTCCGTTTTCACAGAGACAATCAGCCGGATGCTCAAGGTCACTACTTATTCTCATCAACAATCTCGGCGGGAAGTCGAGCAACAACCACCATTTTCTTCTCGGCACTTTTCTTCTCCTCCCTTAGAGAGCAATTGTATTAGAAGTATATAAACCTATCGGCTCGGCATTGTCCTATTGAGAGAAAGACCCGAGAAGGTCGCTACTCACCACGACTCACGAGTCGTTAATATGACCCGAGAAGGTCACTACTCACATATCCACTGACCTTTTCTGGTAGCGAGTGGGACCCCGAGTGAGCGACAAGGAGTGAGACCCTGACCTGACCGAGAGGCTCCACGAGGACTGCAATCCCCGCTTCTCGGCCAATAGGGCTCAGGTTCGCCCGCAGGCTCCCCTTTGCAAATCTTCTCTTCCGCAGAAGAGAATGTTCTTGAATAGGTTCAGTGCAAGCCTATGGCTCACTCCTCTTCTCCAGCATCCTGCTCGGCCTTTCGAGCCTTACAACCGTTGCACCATGTGCTCGGGACCCGTGCCGCCTTGATACCCTTACTTCTCGTGCTCCATCCCGCTTTGCTGCGATGGCTCAAACATTGGGTAAAATACTTGGCTCGGTAATTAGGGGTAGCCGAATCTGCGGTCTTTACAACCACAACGGTCACTCCTGTCTCCCTGCGGGTCTTCTTGGATATAGCTCCTTGAACCCCCGTTGCTTCATAGGTCTTATTATGTGCTCCTCCGTGTGTCATTTCATTCTCACCCCCTGCGCCCTTTACTCGGCTACAATTCTCCTATACTATGCAAGTATATAAAGGTAACGGGTCGGCATTGTCCTTTCGAGGGTCGCCACGACTCACGACTCGATGGAGGGTCACGACTCTTTGAGAGAGGGAGACCCACCCACCCTACTGGAGAAGGTCGCTACTCAAATATCCGATGACCTTTGATGTCGTACAAGCCGACCCTGTCACTCAGAGTAACTGTGAGCCGAGAAGGTCTCTCTCATGATACCTAAGAGTGAAAGCGGAGTAGCGACTCACTATATTTGACCCCCCAAGCCTCGAGGCATTTGAGCCTAAGGCTCCGAGAGCCGATAGGTTTATATAGAAGGGTGCTGATTGGGTAGTATGATTAAGAGAATCATGTGGAGTTTGAAGAAGAGATGGCATATCTACCTTTACAGGTATTATGCGAGAAGAGATTATGAAGATGATGGGCTTTACAAATCTCTGGAGCATCAGTTTGCGTGGGAGCACTATCACGGGCTCCTTAACCCGCAGTATTGGCTCGAAGATGGCTTCGTTTGGAACCACAGAGAAGAAGAATGAATGAAGGGGCTCACGCCCCCGCAGAAGTATTTGGGCTCTCCTATTAGAGGTCGAAGAGGGTGAGGCGATTGAGTGGAGAAGGTCGGCACTCACGACTCGCCACGAGCATAAACACTCAACTTTTCTCGCCGTGAGGGTGACCCCGAGAGAGAGAAGCGGGGGGAGGTATCGAGTGACCATGAGAGAGTGAGAGCCTTACGGCTGTGGTTGTTTAGGCAGACCACCCTGCGAGGCTCTGCGGTTTCACCCGCCATTGGATTGACCTTGAAAATCAATTCACAGATTCTCTATCACCCATTGCGTTCTCGTTCTCCAACACTGCACACTTGTTGCACCACTCAGCAGGGACTCGTGCTCCCTTTATTGCTGCTCGGCGTGTGTTCCATCCACACTTGGACCGGTGGCTCAAACACTGTGTAAAGTATTTGGCTCCGTATCTCGGTGTGGTGCTGTCTTCGGTCTTCACTGCTGCGACTTTGACCCCTGTCTGTTCTCGCTTTTTTAGCGAGATACAGCCAGCGACACCTATCGCTTCGTATGTCTTTTTATTGGCTCCTCCGTGCATTTTCTCGTTTCTCCTGTGGCTTTTTCGGCCTACTCTTGCTCATGAGGTGGAAGTATATAAAGGCTTCGGTTCGCCTCTCGAGCCCCTGAGTCGGATGCTCATGAATGCGACTCTTAGAGAGAGGGAGACCCACCCACCCAGAGTAGGAGAGCATATAACAAGAGTAACTGAGCTTTTACCTCCATAGCATCGAGATGGCCTATAACGACTAATGAGCCGAGAAGGTCAGAGGAGAGAGAGACGAGACCTTTTATGCGTACGAAGGCGAGCCCGAGAGGAGAGAGCCGAGAGGAGAGAGCCGAGAGGAGAGAGAGCCGATTTCAAAAAGCAAAAAAAAAAGTGCCCCCCGAAGGGGGCTTCTATCCGTTTTGTTTTCGCCCCCCATCATTCTGGGTTTGGGACTTAGGCCGGTGGATTATTCCGGCCGATTTATTCTAACATTCTATTCACCAACATATTACCAATTCCTATGGTTATCATCTATCATTCACTTATTGCCATCAAGCATTCATATCACTGATATATTGCTTAACGCAACCATTACACCACTTAGCGATAGCACCCTTCGCAAATGTGTTTGCATTTGTTGGGGTTTTACCTGCACATCTAACGCTATGCATCATTGCCTTACGGCTATGTACAGGGCGTTGCGTACCGTGTGCGAAGCAATGCACGGCGTATAGACTGCCGTTTGTTGCCGCACGCACTGATACAATGCGGGGTGTGGTGGTTTGCGTCATGGCTGAAACCTTGAAGCCACCGATATAGTGCGAAGCACCATCACGGACTTTCAAAGTCAAACAACCTGCAATGCCGCCGATATTGGATTGTCCGTGCCCGTGTGTTTGTCCACGATTACGGTTTTCATCCAATTTCAGCAAATCAACGATAGTGGATGCCTTCACTTTTGTTACATTATTTTGCATTTTAATTTCACCTAATTCACATAGAAAGACAACCTGCAATTTTGATAAATTGCACGGTGGCATGATGGGGGGTTGTTGCCCGTCATAGTCTTCCATAAGGTGTGCTTTGCCTATCAGCATATAAAGGATTTCCAAATGCTTATATACCCTATATTTGCCTTCGCCTGCCGGTAGAGAGAAGTTTTGAGTATTTTTTTTGAGTTGGCTATATATTGTTTTTTTCAGCGTTTTGAGCCAAAAACTCTATAAGTTCCGTTACTTTGTGAAGGTTTGCTCTGTTTTCCTTTTCCACCTAAATACGCACTTCCTTGTATCTTTGCGGTCGCCATCGGACTTGAAGCCTCCCATGAATAGAATTGGTCGATTGCGTGAGCCATTGCCATTGTTGTATCGTTATGTATTCCAACATCTTGAATCTCTCCTTCTTTCCATACATGGTGGTCTAATTCTTCTAACATGATATTCACTTTCTTCCTCGTGGCATCATCCCCATATGGGAAATGAACCCTTTGTTGTTCAAACCAAACCCTGAGCCTATTCATCAAAGCCTGTTTAAGTGCTTTGTTACTTACCTTGCTCGGTCTAAAATCAACAATTGCCTTTCTTTCAATAAGAATAGTCTCATACAGTCTTTGAAAACCGACATCCTCACTTGCGAATATAGGATTACCATATTTTTTACACATCTCTAAAATAGTATCAACCTGTCTTGCCGGAGGAAAGTCATTTCGTCTCCACATATCAACAAAATACAAGTCGCCGTCTGCTCCTTGACGCATTACAACCATAACCGAGAAATCCTTACCCAATCCATGCGAAGGGTCAAAACCTATGACATATCGCCCCTCATGATGCTTCTCCTTCTCAAGTATCAGTGTTGATTCAAGATGTCGCCGTGTATCGCTTCTTTGGAACACTTGTGCTTCTTCATCAACGACCTTACATAGATATTCTTGAACAAATGACAATTCACCCATAGCCTGCTTTTGCTCCAACAAGAAATCAAGAGGCCTATGCTCCGGCCATAGACATTCCAAAGGTATATCGTTATTTGACTTATGCTCATCCCAATTAGGCAATGCTGACCATACTCCTGTTTTCCATACGGGATTTTCAAGCATTTCAGTGTGATAAAGGTCTGTCATTGAAATTGGTGTACCAACAACATAAAGAGAAGTTCCCGGAGAAAGCATAGGTGTAATTTTCTTTCTAAACCAATGTTGCACTTTAGCGTTACTCATATCCCCCATATCATCGAGAACATCGTCAAATGCAATTGCGGCCGGATGCTCACCACGAATAGCAGAACCAACACCTGTCGCCTTAATCCAAGCACCATTTGTGAATCGGAGATTTAATTTACCACCTCTGCGAGTATCAATAAACTTTCTCAATTCAGTGTGTCTTTGCATATCATTTCTAATCTCTTCAAGACGATTAGCCGCTAATTCCTTACTTGCTGAGAATAACCAAATTGTAAAGGGTTTATCACGCCATGTCTTAAAGAGACATTGATGAAGCATAACAATCCTTAATGTAGTCGACTTAGAGTGGTCACGGGGAGCAATAATACAAGTACGGTGAACCTGTGCGCCTTTTCGGTCATCATACAGAAGCCACCATTCACCAATATGGTCACCCCAAATATAACCAATCCATTCATAAAAGTGCTTAAAGTGGTATCGAGAACGCTCGATATTGAACCCACGCATTATCTCAGTCATGGTTGATGCTGGAGGTGCGGAGGTTATAAATCAATCGTTTAGGACAGGACAAAACATTGAGCCTATTAGACCTTCTTCTTTATCAATAATATGACCGGCTAAGCCTGCTTGACTCATATATCCACTTCTTGCGTGCCATCTATCATTAGCCGCAAGAGAAGGTAGGGTAATACATATTGCCCCTTTGTCTTCTTTCACCGCTTGATGGTGGAGATGACCACTAAACCATACTTTGAATCTATGTGCGCCCCATTCTTGATATTTCTCTTGAGCCATGATAGAAGGCAGTTTTTGTTGTTTGACCGTATCACCATGTGTGAACCCTATGTATGTTTTACCGTATGATTCATAATGTCTCGTATGAGGTGTTAAATGCACTGTGCAGTCGTCTTGACCTTCATAAGAAGCCCTTAGATAAAGACCAAGCGTTAATGCTGAATACCGGTCGTGATTACCCGACATAAACACTACATCAACAGGAGCAACCTGTCGAAGCAGGTCAACATGATGCTTTGCCAATTCACACCCACTAATTAGGATTTGTGCGGGTGAACCGCATGAAGAAGTACCCATAGGTGTTCCGGCCGTTGTTGACCCATTATCATTATCCACATGAAACCAATCGGAGCCTGTCGCTAAAATAATTTTCTCAGGGCGATAAGGCAAACGAGAAATTAATTCACGGGTTTTTGATATGAGCCTATGCTTTGCTTCTTCAAAGTTATAAGTCGAGCCTGTTTCATCCACCCATCCAAACTTACCCCAATGGAAATCAGTAGGAGAAATAACCAAAGCATATGGTTTCTCACCGTTTTCAATCATTGTCATAGTCTCGACAGGCTCTGCTGAACCGGCAATACCGGATAATACTAATTTATCAAGCACAGTATCATTAAAATCACGCCACTTTTGAGCATCCTTTCTAATATCATCCCATTTTCTCTTTTCATAGGTTTGATGTAGTGCTCTTCTATTACGAAGCACTAATTCATCAACAAGGTCTTCTGTTTCACTCGATGCCATCTCTTCATTAGTGAACGGGTCCATATCATGAGTCCATCCATGTGTTCGGCGGTATTCATCAAACCAAGCACGAGGGAATTGAAATGTTCGCCCAATCTCATTGATTGATGCAGGTTTTCCAACCATACTTGAATATGCTTCTTTCATAGCCCTATGTGTGTCTCCAGAGACTGTAATAGGTTTTCCACCCGAACTTCTTAAGAAGGTCACATACACATCTGTTTCACTATTATAGTAATATGCTTCATCCGAGACATATTGTTGCGAATCCTCAGACCATTCGTCTTCACTTAATTGCTCATTCAAGAAAGAAGGTATTTCATCAGCATGAGCCATTTTGAATCGTGATACATAATTCCTCCAAGCACTATCACTTAAACCTAAGTCAGCATACTGTACCTGCAAGAATCGCTTAAAATCAGCATTTGTGCCGGTCCATTGATGTAAGTGAGGTCTTATCAAATTACCAATTTTTTCACTAACTCCGGGTCTCTTTCTTTGTGCCATCTACTTAGTCCAAGTAGCAACATAGATATAAAAGCACCCCTTCGGGCAAACCCACACGATATTCATATAACCATGCACAAATGTCTCCACATGGGTAAAAAGGTTGATGGGGATAACCTTAACGGTTTATGGGATGCTATCACAGGAACAGAGCCATTTGAGATTTGTTTTGATGAAATGTTTGAAGGGTGTATGACCGCTCCCGGTCTTGTGTCATGGAGTGCTATTGGCCTACTCCTTCTTGAGATAACCTTTTGGTGTTTGGTTGTTAGAACTACATACAAGAGGATTAAAAGGCGAAAGGCTCATCAACAAATACATGGGGCAGGCATCGACCGAACACATACTGTCAATAATGGCAACGGTCAACGAAGTCAAAGACGACTTAAGAGAAGTTAGGTCGCATCAAGACAGACAGACCATTCGTATGACTGATATGGGAGAATCCTTAGATGCAGTTAAAAAAGATGTGTCGGATATGAAAGCCGGTCCAATGTATTCTGTTGAGAAGTATTTACATAAGCAAGTATTTAGATTAGGAGGCATAGGTGGTGTCCTAATGCTCTTAATTGCACTTACAGGGTGGAGTTTATAGGGCTTATGCCTCTATTACCCCACATGGCTGACGATAGTAGGCGGAGATTTTCACTATTTAGCAGGCTCTTTAGTGCTAAAGTTATCGACAAAAGCGACAATTCCGGAGAAACACCGTATGTAACAAGGGTCGCTTCAAATGCTTCGTTTGCTAAGGTTGCTGGACTCGAAAATATATTTGAGGACACAAAGAAAATATACGAGCATAAGCGTTCTTGGACTCGCTCTAAGTATGACGATGAGTTTGACCTTTACGATGATATGCTTAGACTTGACCCCGAACTTAACGGTGCGGTGCGTTCAGTGTCTCTTACTGCAAACAATTGGGATATTGATTACACAACAGCAAAAAATAGAACTATTCGTAATGCAATTAAGGAGTTGGTTCATGAGACCCTCGACTTTGACGACCTTTTAATCAATATGCTGAGAAGCCTAATGGTGTATGGGAATGACATTAACAAGTTAGTGGGGCGGTCAGGTGTTGGTATTACCGCACTTCAAAGTCTCCCTATTAATCAAATCACTATCAAAGACGAGCGAGGCATCGAGCCACCTGCCGTGAGTAGAGATAATCCTATTATGAAAGCAACCACATATTTGTTTAGAGAAAATGAATCATATCCACAGACCTTCAAGGCAAGCGAGATATGGCATATCAAAATGGATTATCGGTCTAATTGGTTTCAAGACAGACTCGGTCGTTGGACTTATGGTGTTTGGGGAGCATCCCGTTTCTCAGCCCTTAAGCAACCTATCCGAGCAAAATACAATGCTATTAACAACCGCATAGCACTTGAGGATGCTCTAACAAAACAATACATTACAATTAACATGGAGGCTGTTGAACACATTACTGACCCCGATGAGCAGCGTGAAAGGCTCGTCTATATTATGAACGAGGTTGGAGAACTTCTTGAAGGGCTTAGAGGCGACCAAATACCAATCCTACCATCCTACGTAGAGATACACCATGTTGATTTGAAAAATACTGTTCCCGATAATTCCGCATTCCTCGATATGGTGAATGCTGATATTTCAGCAGTGCTTCAAGTACCACGAGCCGCATCCGGTCAAGAGAGAGGTTCAACCTTTGCCGCTACATACAGCGCATCTATGTGGAGTATCAATGCCATACGCAGACTTCAAGGTATAGCCGAACAAGCGTGCCAACAATTGTTTATGAAGCATCTCGAATTACTTGGTATCGTTGTTAAAAGAGAAGATTTACCTAAACTTAAGTTTGCACCAATTGAAGAAGAAGGTCACAGTGAGAAGATTAAGCGTTCAACACTTGGTTATCAACAAGGTGTTATGACCCGTAACGAAGCCCGTGAAATACTCCACTTGCCCCCTACTAAAGAAGAAGGGGATGACTTCAAAAGCGAGAAGGGAGTAGAAGGAGTTAAGCCGCCTAATCGACAGAAGCGAAAAGGCGAGCCAACAGGACCTAAGGTCGATAAAGGAGGAAGCAAACCCGATGAGTGAAGAAATTACAGAAAATACAGAATTACCTATAATTGAAAAAGAAGTTATTGCTTCTCTTAATGTTGAATGTAACCTTAGCATTGATACTACAATTATGAAAATCCAAGCCTCAACAGGTGATACGGTCGTTGTTATCGAGGGTATTGCATTCCATGAAGGTGTTAATAAGAACGGTTGGGAGATTTCTCGCAAGGCCGCAGAAAACATTATGCAACAAATGGTCGGTACTGATGTTACTTTGAACCATCCTAAACCTAATTCAGTCGGATTCTCCCGAAACATGGATGGGGGAGTTGATGAGGCTACTGTAGGAACAATTACAGGCGCAACAATTGAAGAGGTCGAGGGCGGGTGGAATATCCGATACACGGCTGAGATTGTTCGCAAAGAATTATTTGAATCACTTGAAAGCGGTCTTTGGATGAAAGAAGATTATGGAGTATCTATTGGTGGTTATGGTATTCCCGATAAGGTCGACGAAAAAACAGGCTATGCTTACTTCGACACTGACTTTACACTTGACCATTTGGCTATTGTGTATAAGCCTGCATATCCTCGAGCAAACATTGAGGAAGCCGTTCGAGTTGAATCAGTAGAGGTTGTTGAAGAAGAAAAGCCCGTTGTCTCGAGTGAAGCCTTCATATACCCTTCGTCTCATGGAATGGATAGCGCAAGTGGAATGATTAACATGACCGAAGCACCAATTACAGATTCAAACGAAGAAATGGATGCAATGAAAGCATCACTCGAAGCCGCACAAGCAAAACTCGTACTTGCTAATGCAATAAACGAGCAACATGACGCAGAAGCATCGGCTAAGGTCGAAGCAGACAGAGCAATACTTGTTGAAGAAGCATCATCACTTGGACTTAAGGGTCACGAAACCCTTAGTGGAGAAGTTATTGAATCCCTTATAGCATCATGGCAATTGGCGAACCCTGCAACCCCAGAGGTTGTAATGGAAGAAGCGACACCTGCTATTGCATCCACCATTGAAACCCCAACAGAGGGTAGAGTGGTTGTTGCTAATTACCTAAACGGTCGTATTGTTGAGAACGACGAAACTCTTTATGCTAAGGCATGGAACGCATGGGCTTCTGCTTTCAACAGTGGACTTACTGACGGAGATTCCGCACCAATGTATGCTGAATTAAAAAGCATTGATTGGTTTTCACGGAGGACTGTTTGAGGCCTTACCTCTTACAACATAAATAACAGGAGATGAATTGAATGACATTATACGGCGGAAATGACCCAGCACATTGTGCAGACACCCAAACTCAAATTACAACCGGAGGACTTCTCGTGAAATACCACGCAAGCGGTATTAAACTAACAGAAGCAGTCGGTGATGCACCGATTGGTTGGACCTTAGACGAAGGCTCAAGAGACTCAGCAAGCGCACTCGAAGCGGCAGGAACACAAACTTGTTCTATCATGCCCCTCGATGGTATCGGTTGGTTAGTGTGTGAAGCACTCGCATCCGGTGGTAAGTTTGGTATGCCGGTTTATGCGGCCGCTACAGATGGATATGTGGCACTTGCAGATGCAGGTTCAGCAACCGTTATAGGACACTACTTTGGTAATGACGCAGTAATAGCCGCAGGAGAGCTAATTCCCGTCTCATTCGCTTGAGACTGAAACAACAATAAAAAATGGAGATGAATATAATGGCAAATAATACACTTGAACAAATCTTGAATGTCGAAGCGAAAGACGGACCATTCGGTAAATCCGATTCTGTCCTTGAGCAAACCCTGCGTGATTTCATCATGCTTCAATCTACCCTTATGTCCGTTGGCACAAATGTTGTCGGTGTACGCACTGTTCCGTGGCTCACCTTCAAGTGGTTCACAGGAGTTGAAGGCACTTTCACATACCCATTGGATGACAATGCGGTTGTTGAGCCTACAAAGCAATTAACAGAAAACTATTCGGTTGTCCTAAGAAAAGGTCAAGGCCGTTGCACTTTCCTTGATTCAGTAAGCCTTCGTGGAGAATCCTTTGAAACACTTGACCGTCAGCAAATGGCTATCATTCAAAACCGTGCTTCAATCATTGACAATCACCTTCTAACTACCCTTTTGGGTGGAGCAGGGAAAACTGTTGCTGTTGGTGGCGGTACTGCAAAGTGGAATGGTGGCTCAGCCGCTGACCCAGAGCAGAATATCCTTGATGCACTTGACCAGATTTTTACACACGGCCGAGTTAGTGGAAATGAAGGCGTTGCCCTTATTCTTCCTACACTTGTACGAGGAACAATGCTAAACACACAATTGTTTGGTAATGTAATCCTATCCCTTCAAGAGCACTTGTCTAACATTGCTAACATCACGGTCTATTACAGCCGTGACTTCGGAGATGGAGCAGGAGCAGCAGGTAGTGGTGGAGCACTTGGGAACGATGCAATCATGCTAATTCCGGGAGCAGCAACCGCTGAGTTCCTTCAATACAACGGACCCGGATTCCAAGAGACTGAATTGACCCGTATTCCGGGAGTTGGTCACGACTGGCTTTTAACTTCTTACTTTGGCAGTGTTATTCACGAGCACCAAGACACAGGTAATGCCGCTGGTAGTGGAGCAAACAATCGTATTGTGAAATTGACCGGTATCATCGCTTGAGGTGATTTTAAATGGCACGAGAAAATACTATATCAGCAGACTTCAAAGTCTCCGCAGGAGACAGTGCAGACTCGATTAGTGCTTCATTCCCTTCAACGGCTTTCACCTCTGGAGATTCCTCACTTATCAATGGAACTGTTGGTAATGTGTCTGCTCAAGAGTGGACTGTATCAACATTCCTCGGAGCAGGTATTACCGCAAGTGGTATATTCTTTGAGAACCGTGATTCGGCAATCGCTATTACACTAAAACTCGAAATATCATCTGCTGTTGTTGCTACTTTAACTATCCCCGCAGGCGGAGTATATGTTTCACGACATAGCGACGCCATTGATTTAATTTCAGTGCAGGCCGCCTCTTCTACTGCTGACTATACACTTGCATTCGGTGAGTGATTCAAATGTCACTTGAGTACGCAAAGAGTTATGCTAAACTTATAGGCAAATCTATGCCTTTAGAAGAAGACCTTGAAGGTTTAGATTCTAAGAAAGCAATTAGAGATTTAATCAAGTCACAAACAGATTTGAAGCCAAAGTCAAAGAAGGAGAGTGTAAAGAGTGGCAAAGTCAAAGAAAGCACAATTAGTGAAGGAACTAAAGAGTAAAGGCATCGACATTCCTAACAAGGTTACGGTCGAAGCACTTGAATCTCTTGCAACCATTTCAGTCGGAGACTTAGGTGGCAAAGGTTATGTTGTTCGTTTATTGAAACCATCTAATCGTTTATCATCCCATGCGGTCGCCGCACTTGAAAATATGGATGAGACTTATTGGCTACCTAATAGTGCATGGGCGAAAGAAGTTATTGAATCGAGAATAGTTTTGGTTTTAAGAAGATGTGACAGAGCGAAAGCCCCAAAAGGAGTGAAGGTCATGGAAGTTCCGAGGGAGTACTATGACTGTAACTAATGACAACATTAGAGATTTACTAAACAGGCCACGAGGTCTTCTCGAAGGCACTATCACTGAATATATCAGTATGAGAACCACTGAAATTAATAAGAAAGCGAGGTCTTCAACACTTTACGGAGTATCATCATCCAATGCTGTTACTACTGAATTGAAAGAAGCGGCTATTAAAGCCCTCGTCACTATGGATTGTTTAAGCGTGATGGTCGATACTATCCCTACTTATTACCCTGCGAAAGAACAGGGTCCGATAGAGCAAAGACTTAGGGCTCAATTAAAAGTGTTTAAAGAAAGGTCCGATAGTCTTGTGAAAGAAGTAGTGGATAAGGGCGGCTCGGCCTTTGCAAGTAAGAAAACAAATACGAGACTTGACTCATCCTCATCCACTTACAACACGGATTAGGTGAGATGAATGGCTGACTTTTATTGGGTAGGTGGTACAAGCACAGCAAGTGCTACGCTCGCTAATTGGGTTACAACATTAGGTGGTTCAACCGCCCCATCTGTCGCATCTACCGCATCCGATGATGTTTGGTTCACTCATTATGGTGTGGCTGATTGTAAACTCGCTCAAGGTTTTGTATGCCAATTGATGCAGTGGCACTCTGTTTATGATGAAGAGGTTATCGCTGATAACAACAAACGATGGTTTAGTGAAGAAAAGAGATTTACTAAAAAAGTAATACTTGATGGTCTAATTGACATAAAGGGTCTGCTTATTGATGGTATCATTGAGAATGACCCATCTCCTTCTTCAACACCAAGTATTAAAATGAGTGCTGCTCTAATGACGAGCAACGATAGCAAGGTTGTTCCTATTAACTTTGGCAACAATGCCGCCTTCAACGATGCAGTTTCACTTAACTTAGCAATCACAGGAACATTTTATCTCGAACCCGGTCAATATCCGACTTGTATATCATCTGCTGGAGATTGGAAAACAAATTATGTTAAACCATTCATTAAGGATGCGAATAAAGAAGTGAACTTTTATTCAATGAATGTTACAGGAGGTACGGTAGGGGTCGTCAAACCTTTGAATAGAAAAGACAGAGATGTAATTATTACATTCCGCTCAACAGCCGCACCAACAAACTTTCAGTGTGGGATAGCATCATTAGACTTCGGTCACGCAAAAATAAAACAAGCAGGTCTTGCTTCGGGTGCTCAACCCCTAATCCATAGTGGGAGTGATTACACGGGTCATAATAGTGGTAACATCACAGTTCTCTATCATTCTTACCACCTTTTTAATAATGGTGCTCTAACCACTCCTTTTCATTGGAGCATTCCCGCTCAAATAGTATGGAGTATTAATAATTTGACCGTTGATAGTAATTGTATGATACAGGGTGGAACAGGGTCTGAGATTCATTGTGTATCACTCCCTAAAGTCAAAGGGTCATTAGGTAATTTTATGCAAATCAATAGTGGGTTGTATCGAGCATCAACAGACAACATATTGGCAGACCCTCTTATAGGATTTAATTATGGTGGTACAGGTTTAACAGTAGTAGGAACAGCAAATCAAGTTCTCGCAACAAATGCGGGTGCAACCGCTATTGAATGGCAGACGGTCAGTGGTGGTGGTGGCTCTGGAGATATCACATCAGTAGTCGCAGGTACAGGTCTTACGGGCGGTGCTACGACAGGTGATGCAACAGTAAATGTCATAGGTGGTACAGGGCTCACTGCTAATGCTGATGATATACAAATAACTGATGGTGGTGTAGGAACTACACAATTGGCTAATGATTCGGTCACAGGAGACAAATTAGCGGATAATATAGATGTTGCCGGAACATTAGATGTAACAGGAGTGACTACCTTAGATAATGATTTAGTGGTCGCAGGTCAGGCTACACTTCGTGCCGGTGTAGGAATTAAAACAGCCGGATATGGACCCTCTATTGCTGAATCGGGAACAGTATTTCAAATAACTAATGCAGGTACAGTAGCGTTCACTTTACCCGAAAACCCAACAGTGGGTGTTCAGTATGTTGTGGTTAATGTCAATGGTAACGATATAGTTATTACTCCTACAAGTGGAGACAAAGTGAATGGTGGTACTGACTCAACATTAACAAATAATACGGCATACGCCGCAACATCATGTGTGTGTGCGGTCGGTGGAGGAGTGGCTGAATGGCTCGTCTTTGGTGGTGTGTGATTGTTTCCTATTGTTAGTGGTGTTGCTCAAAATCAAGCGGGAGCGTCATTATCTGTAGCCATTACCCAAAACAGTGGAGGAGTAATTTTGCCACAAATAAACAATCCTAATAATCCTAATGAAATTGATTGTAGTGTTGTTGCTTCGGGAGGCTCGGGTGGTTATACTTATGCGTGGTCTATAATTCTAACAGATGATGCGGCCGGAGCAATCACTATCGCTAATATGGGAACAACCAATCAATCAACATATACTGACGGTCAAGTGACGGGTGGTACAATCTCCGGACCACCTCAAGGAGCAATTACAATAAGGTGTGTAACCGTAGATGGAGCCGGAGCGTCAGTAACAGTAGAAACTAACCCAATTGTGGTCGAACTATTATATTGAGACTTAGTGTATAAAGTTATAGGGTCTAAGCAAGGACTTGATATAGAGCAAGACAATTAGTGAGAGTGAGCGATATGGGTGGTAGCGGAGATACAAGGTCATTTAATGATAAGATGGTGTCAAGCACTGTCAAACCTGTGATATACTTATGGTTACTCGCCGCAGGTTCAGTAGTGGCTATGGGTATATGGAAACCCGATATTGTATTGATGAACCTTGATGGGTTTATTGCACTTTTAGCAATTATTAGTGGTGTGGCTGTCCCTGCTCTTAATACTATTCTCCGAATGTGGGAGTCCGAACAGGCTCAAGAGATTGAGACGATACCTGCTGACTTGTCCCATAACCGTGATAGAGAAACAGAAGAGCATATTCACAGAATGGTTGTTGAAAAACACGAAGCCGGTATTACTGCTATTAGACCTATAACTCAAAAAATGGGTGAGAAAGAATGAGTCAAAAGAAAAAGACTATGGTTTGCGAAGTAATAGCAGAAGGTTTAAGTGATACCATTTGCGGCCATAGAACGAACATATACAAGGATTGGTGTTTTGCTTGTCGAATAACCGAGGCATCTCTATGGACTAAACCTTATTGAGGTGAAAAATATGGATAAAGGAAAAATAATTTACAGACCACCCGAAAAATGCTATTCAAATTGTTGGATAGTGGAAACTGAACACGGCTTTAAGGTGTTCCGATACAAAGACGACAATAAGGCTATTGCATTCATCCCGCACAGTGCGGTTAAAACGGTGGAATACAGGAGTGACTAAAATGGAATTAGAGATGATATTATTATATGCAACGATTGGAGCAGGTATTTGTTTAGCGGCATACAAACTTTACAAGAGACTTATGGCTGATGGTAAAATCACACTCGATGAAATAATAGATTTGGTTGAAGACTTAGGAGAAATTGCCAAGACTCTACCAACAGCAAGTGAACTCAAGAAAATGAAGAAGAGTGAATTGCTTGAATTATGTGAAGCAAACGGTCTTGATACCAAAGGTGTTAAGGCTGATTTAAGGGCTCGCTTACAAGAAATCAAGGAGTGATTGAGATGTATTGCAGTGTTAGTGATGTCGGTGTCCGTCTCGGGCTTAACTCTTCACAGAGACAACAAGCAAACACTCGTATTCAATCCCAAATCCGCAGGGCTTCAATTGAAATTGACCAAGAGTTCAATTACTACGGTCGAACAACCCCTTCATCCTCTATTGCTGATAGCACACTAAATGGTGGTGTCACAGCAGGGGCAACAAGTATCACTGTCACTAATGGTGCGACCTTTGCCACAGCAGGTAAAGGGAACATTGATGGAGACTCTATCCAATGGACCGGAAAATCCACTCATGTATTGAGCGGTGTAACCGGAGTTTCTTATGACCACTTAACAGGAGTTACCGTACAAGAAGGTGAGATGGCTCACATACTGCGTGAAATATGTGCTGACTTAGCGGCCGCATTATATCTCGAAGACGAATCCACTTTTCAAAGAACAGAAGGAGAAGGCTTGCGTGCCAATGTGTTAAGAGAAAGAGCAATTGAATACCTTCGACGTCTCGCACACTTAGGCTCGGTGATTTGAAATGAGTACAGGTGGCGTGTCAATTAAGACAGGCAAAAGCGGTTGGGGTCATGGAACACAATGGTCGCTTAGGGCTGACTATCGAGAACTTGAACAATACCTTGCTCGTCTTCAAAGACAAATGCCTCGAGTTTTAGGAGACACATTAAAAGAACTCGCAGAAGAAAATATCGAGATACAGAAGCAACGGTTGAAAGGTATTGGAGATAAGCGTGGACCTTCAAAGGGTTTTCACACGAGCAGAAATGGTACACGAGAAGTGTATTATGAATGGGTCAGCAAACAAAAGGCTGAGACTAAAATTGCTAATTCCCTTAAAGCAAACTTCACAGGAAATAAAACAAGTGGTCAACAAAGAATAAGTGTATTTTCTAATCCATACCCACAAGGTGTGCTCGGTAGTCGTGGTGGTAAAATAGCCCAATACTACGAGGATGGTACAGGAAAGTTTTTCACCGGTCGAAACAGACACGGTAAAGGTGGGTTCACCCATCAAGGATTCCCTGCGCTCAAATATATGCAAGGTATAGGTATGGGTATATCGAGCGGATTTATTGAAAGGTTTTCTTTGAAAGCCGAAACTCAATTGCGACCCGGAGGAAGAGGTGCTTAATATGGCAGTAGCAACAAAGGGGCAATTTTGGACTTCACGAGTAAATGGTGAAGACCCCGAAAGCCCAATACAACCTCACCATAACCTTGAGTTTGATAAGACAGGCACAGGTGGAGCAATAGATGGTACATATTGGAAAATAACAGGTTCACAGTATTACTCGGTCACACCCACTACAACGGACTATACTCTTCTTGTTGGTGTCTATTATTCCGATACCACAAACATACCGACAGACGGCACTACTCTAATGCGACTCGATAACGGCACTAAGTCTGTTGAAGTGCAATCCAACGGCACAGCGACAGGGCTGAAATTGGTTGGGGCAACAACAGTTACTATTCTTAATCTCGATTTGACTATGGTTGAGGAAATACCATATATCTCTATACTTCGCCTTACATTGACTTCGGCGGGAGCCGCCGTACTCTATGTGCATGAATCTCTTCACGATGAAATGGGCGAAGACCTTTTCTATTCTGTAACAGGGGCAAGCGGTTCATCTAAAATAATTAAATGGGGTAGTGATGATGGAACAACAAGGTGGGGTTCAACCTATGCAACAACACATGGAGCATTCAGCCCCGATGAATTGGCTCAATCAGCATTCTATCAACAAACATTAAATGACCTTGGTATGGCACTAAGAAACCTATTGCGTGACAGCAGAAGGCTCAATCTAAAATCCCTTGACGATTCAAAAATAATGTATGGGTTTGACCTTTCATCAGCAATGATTGTTCGTGTTGCACCCCCAACAATCCACATATTAGTCGCTGGAATTGAATCTCCAAATTGGGCGGCATTGTCGGGAACAAGTGTTGAACAAGAGTATGATGTGCAGTTTTTCATTACAACCAAAGGTACGGATTATGAAAACGCTTATCGTTTTGGTCTTCGTATTATGGGAGAAGTATTTGATGAAGTCTATACAAGCACAGGTTTGAATGCTACGACCGACAGTGTTATAGGTTATGGTGCATCGTTTGATAGTAAACTCGATTCGGATGAGCAAATATGCGTTCATCGTTTAACATTTAAGTATATGCGTCGTGAGAAAATGCTCATGAGGTGATGCCTTCATATAGGCTAAGGCTCATGGTTTGAACACTGAGGAATCTATTATGTCTAACCTCGCCGCACGCTATGTTGCATTAATCCAAGAAACTAATTATGGAGTCACAGGTGGTGGCTCTTATATTTATGGTGAAATTGATGAAGAAGGCTTTTCTCCAGAGTTTGAATTGATGAATCGTACCGATGTTACTCGATACGGAACAAGAAAGGTCGTAAAGGGAACAAATATGAGCAGTGGTGAAATCACTCTTGCCCTATCCGGAGATGTATTCTGTGGAAAACTCCTTTACAACATCTACGGTAACAAAGCAAAAAGCGGCTCAGGCTCAGCATTCGTTCACACATTAACAGAATCCCAAACAACAAGTGCATTCCGGTCATTCACCGTATGTGCTGGTCGTGATAAAAGAGAACACCGATTCCTCGGCCAAGTGGTTGATGAATTGTCTCTATCAGCAAACATCAATGAATATGTTATGCTAAGTGCTTCTTTAACAGGAGCAGGCGAAGACGCAACCGGAACAACCGGACCTACGAGCAAAGGATTTGCACTTGCCGCACCTTCCTCATCTGCTCTTCATCCTAATGACGCATTTCACTTTAAGAATGCAAAGGTGAACTTTAATTCATCACTAAGTGGAACTAATTATTCGGAGTTTGTAAAATCTGTTGAAATCTCCTTTTCCATGAATCGTGATACTGACAATTCCTATTCATTAGCATCAGCAACCTGCACACGAGCACCTCCCGAAACCATGCGTGAAATCAGTGGTACTATCGAGTTTAATCGTGTAATGACAAAGACTGATGTTGCAGACCAAGAACCATTTTACAACGACCTTCTTGACGGTCTTTTGGTTGATGGAACTTCCGCCGCACCTGCATTACAATTCACATTCGGTAGCGACACAGCAGGAGAAGAATTATCAATAAGTCTCTTTAAGGTGCAATACGAAGCACCCGAGTCTTCTATGAGTGGTAGAGATACACAGACTATGACAATGAAGTTTTATGCTTTGTTTGACGAGACAGAAGGCGCAATGTCTACTGCTGTATTCAAGAACACATTAACCACTGAACTTAACTGAGGTGAGAAAATGCAAGATGATAAACATAATAAGAAGAATCCTTCTATTCGTGGAGCATCCCGTAAATCCGAAATGGATTTGAAGCAAAAACTACATCAGTTATCGGGCGGTCGACCTGCAAGGTTGAAACAATTACTTTTGAAAGAAGCAGAGGCAGAAGCCGAAGAACTCGAATTACTTAGATTAAAGGTCGAAGCAGAGGCTAAAGCCAAAGCAAAACCTACAAAGAAGGCGAAAGTCTCTAAGAAAAAGGAGTGAGATGAATGCCATCCACAGCCCATGTTTCCGGTACAGGTGCATCTCAAGCGGCGGCTATGACAGCCCTCGCAACAGCCCTCGGAGCAACAACCGATGGAGGAGCAACGACTATATCAAGCCCCCTCTGCACACCTAATAGTGTCGGGATTTGGACTTGTAGTATTTTGGTATTCGCACAATGAGTATAGTATAGTAGTATAGAAATAGAGATGAGAAGAATGCCAATAAGAAAAAAATTATTTGATTTAGAAGACGGCACGAAAGTTTGGGTTCGCCAAGCATCGGGTTTAGAGAAACTGAAAATTGAAGGAATCCATGCAACAGCCATGCGTAAATGTCGTCACTTTGGTACAGACATGACCGCTTGGACCGTTGAACAAGAAGATGAGTTTTGGGAGAAAATTGAAGAATTAGGAGGCGGTATGACCGCTCAAATGGAACATCTAATCCCTATCTGTCTTATGGAGATGGAGGATGGTTCAGCATCCGACATTAATATGTTGAAATCCGAAGAGATTATTCCCATGTTATCATTTATACGGGGAGACGGAGATGATTCATCAGTCCCTTTGGTCATATGAGCGTAGCCCTCGCAAGTGTTTGTGCTACGTTCAAAGGCGTTCCTCCCCATGTATTTGCAGAAGCGTGGGGCGACCCCGAAAATGGTTATGCTCGTTTTATGATTGATTTAGCGACTATGGGTGAGATTGTTGAGCAAATTAATGATAATGTTGCTAAGCAAGGCAAGGGTAATAAGAGCGGCGGCAACATGAAAGGCAGAGCGAAAGGGGCTGTAGCCCGTAGGAATCAAAGAAGAAATCAAATGGGGGAATAAACATGGCAAAGATGGGCGGCGCACGAGTATTCTTTACCGTGCTTGCTAATGCACAGGTTGATAATTTAATCTCCGACATTCGTGGTGCTAATGCCATCATGGAATCCGTTTTCCTCGATTCAATAGAAGGTATCACCGAAGGTATGGATGAGATGTTTCAAGCATGGACCGCATGGTCTGATGCTATGGTCGATTCAGCAATGGAAGTAGAGATGGCTAAAATATCATTCGAGAAGTTTTTTGATGCCGGAATAGAACAAGCAAAGGAACTCGAAGAACAACTCATTGCTACTGGGTTAGCATTCGGTTCAACCGCCGAAGCCTCTATTCGAGCAGGCGCACAAATGATGCAAATTGAAGCAGGTGTTCTCGGTGGAAAAGAGCCTGCTGTTGCGGCAACAAAGGGTGCAATGTTAATGGGTGCGGTCGGTATGATGGACACGGATGCGGCTATGAAGAGCATAATGCAACTCCAAATGCAAACCAATTTCATGTACACAGGTGCTGAGAATATGGCACTTTCAGCCGCAAGTGCAGAGACTAAGCGTGCTGTTGTTCTTGGTAATACTGTTAGACTTGTTGATATGCTCAACGAAGCAGAAAACAGAACAGGTGCAACAATCCAAACAATCACATTCTCTATGAATCAATTCGCCGCATCTGCTAAATTAGCGAACATGTCAATTGAAGAACAAATATCTCTTTCAGCCGCTTTGATTGAAAAGGGAGAAGAACAAGGAAAGGCTGGTCGTGCTATCAAAATGATGCTTGCTCGTCTTGCGTCTAATCGGTCTAACAACAATGACTTATTGAAAGAGCATGGTGTATTGGTTGTCAGTGCAACGGGCGAGATGAAAGGTTTGACTGAAATAATGGCGGATTTGAAAAACAAGACTGATGCACAAGGTCGGAGTTGGGATTATCTTACTGCTGTTGAGAAGCAAAACATAGCAATCGCTGTTGCTGGTTCACACCACTATGTGAGATTTTTGAAGTTAATGGATGGATATAATCGTGTGATTGACATTCAAGAAACTTTAAGTAGGTCAGCAGGGTCGGCTATGAAAGAATACAGCACTTTCCTTAAATCGGCCGCATTCGAGTTGAAGGTATATACCAATGCTCTTGAAGCAGAGGCCGCAGTGACCGGTAATTTACTTATCCCTTCTAAGGTTCAAGCAATGAAGGCTGAATTAATGTTTGCAGAGGCACGCAACAAAGTTCTCGGTACAACAATGGGTGCAAGGGGCTCGATGTGGGCTGAAATGGCAAATGTTGGATTTCAACACGCTAAGGGTATTATGCAAGCAATTTTCATGTATCGAGTATTTAAGGTCGCTATGCAGACTTTTGCTATCGTTCAAGGACAGGTTGCTCAAAGAACAAATATCACTACTAAGGCTCGAATGGATGCAATCAATGCTGAGAAGATGGGAACAGCAGTTAGAAGAGAAGCATTCGCTTTGCATATGCAGGGTCTAAAGCCTGCTCAAGTTCAAGCACAAATGGGTTATTCACAAATCCAAATTGACCACGCTATAAATGAAGGTATGGTAGCAAAGGCTAAACTTATTTCTCATAATCATATTAGTATGGCAAAGGCTCAAACTAATGAAGTAAAGGGAGATAAAAACCTTACTGCGGCTAAGATGAAAATAATCCGTGCCGGATATATATTGGGTGCTCAAAATCAGCACGACTTAGAACAGCAAATAGCAATTCGTAAAGTGAAGATGTTAAAAACACAAGAGGAATTACTCTTCTTTGATGTTACCTCTAAAATGAGTGGCACTAAGACTTTGATGGAGAGACAAGAGTTGAATATCAAAGGTGCTCTATTAAGAGCGACTGTTGCCCTCAATGGTACTGAGATAGCCGGTATGGAAAATAAAATAGCACTTAGTAATGCTATGAACAATATAGCCGCAGGCGGTCTTTCCTATAAGAAACAAGAGATGTTTATCAATACTATTTCAGCGGAGAATGATGCAACACAAGCACAAATAAAACTCTTACTTGCTGATGCAAAGGTAGTAAATATCAAATTAGACCAAACTGCTATCGCTACCGGTTTAGCAAATATAAAATTGAGTGGTGGTATAGCAGTGGCTAATCTCAACCAAGCGAAAACAAGTGCTATCGTGAACCATGAAAATAAGAAAAGGATTCTCACAGGTGGTGTGATGACAAGTTCTCTAATGCTGAGTTCAATGGTTCTTATGATGTTCACCGATAACGAAGTGGCGGCTACAGCGGCTATGTATTTAATGTCAGCATCTATGATTCCCATGACCCTTTCTATGCTTAGTTATGGAGCGGCGGCTGATAAGGCCGCATTATCCACAACCATTGCTACACTTGGGTTTGCCGCAGTCGCAGGTGTGGCCGCATATATGCTCGCCAGAGCAACAGCCGGAACATCTAAGTTCGCAAAGGAGCAAGAAAAAATGCAAAAGGAAATGGAGGATTCGCAGCAAGAAATGGAGTTAATGAGTGATGAAATGGAGAAATATGCAAATGACTCGGACATGGCAATCCAAGCCTTAACTGACAATACGGTCGACAATTTAGAAACTATGGGCGACGCTATGAACAGTTTTGATAATAAGCGTCAAGAGATTTTCTATGGTGGGCGAGCAGGGCGTATGGATTCGGCCTTATTCCGTGAGATTAGATTGAACGGTGTTGAAAAATTATATTTTGCACCCGAAGTCTCTATGACAAATAATTTCAATGGTCTTACATATGATAAGGCGACTGAATTAATTGCAGAGAAGGTGCTCGGGAAACTTGAGCTCTTGGTCACAGGCAACAGTATGGATATTCAAAACTCCAGCGTATAAGTATAGAAGAGAAAGAGAAAGAGAGGCGAGAAACATGACACGATATTTTGGATTAGAGGGTATTGGTACTCTTCAAAACATCTCACCTACTTCCGGCAACCCATTCCCATTCAAAAACTCCCTTTGGCTTGTTGGTTATTGGGAGGACTTTTCAGTATCATATTCCACCTCAGAGGCTACAAGTAACGAATTAAAGCATACCGAGACTCACTTCGGTAATCCAATGAATAGTGAAGCGAGACTTAACCCTTACTATCGCTGGTCATTCCCCGATAGAAAGAATGTGTTTTCAAGTGCGACCGTCACCCTTGCTGATACAACAACAACAACAGTCGCAAGAGGAGACATGAATGGTTTAGTGACTTCGGATATTAAGAGACTGCATAATTTAGGTGCTTTCGAGCATTGCAGTATTGATACAATGCGATTAGGAAAAGGAGTTAGGTATGCAGGTATTCTCAATAATGAGTACATTGATAGTAATTCAAATAGTAATCGCTACAAGTATGGTGGCCTTTCTTATGAAGCCGTTGTTGGTAGCATTAATGCAGGTATAGAATATGAATCATACATCATGTTTAACCCATCCTACAGTGACGCAGGGCGATACCTTGCATCATCGGGTAACACAGACATTACAAATGGCCGTCAATCAATCCACCAACACTCAATAGATAATTCCGAAGCGAGAACTGCCGCTGACCTACTTATCATTGCAGAGGCAGGTAATTATTCTCAAGGATTAGGTGCGGCGGCACTACCACATAATCACGGTCAAGCAAGCGTACTACCTTCGTACTTAATCTCAAGCACCGTTGGTGCGAATGCCTCCACAAATGGAGCAACACCAATAACAGGTGTGAAAAAGGTAATGTTTAACACAATGATTAGCACAGCCGGTCGCTTCAATTTCACATCTGTATTAGATACATACTACGGCGGAGCATCAGACCCAATCGTACAGACAGCAACCGCTTGGGCTCGAGGTGGTGATGGTAGAGCAAAAGTAATTTCAGCAGATATTAAATCTCCATCAAAGAAACCATTCTTAGTTATTCAATCAACATTCCCTGCCCAACAAGTAATAGAAGGTCAAGTATTTAACGGAGCAATGGGTGCTTCTTTTGCTTCAACAAACATAGGTGGGATTGCTGGTCAGTGGACCACAGGAGATTTGGCATGGGCGGCTCCAAACAATACAACACCTACAGGAACTGATTACCGAGAATATACTGATTTAAGAGAAGGTGATATTGTTATCGCACCTACAGGTTGGTGTATCGTTCAAAAGACATACCATGATGATAAGAGCCTTTTGCTTTACAATCTCGCAACAAGCGCACTATTAGATTTCAACAGATTTGACCCTGCCCACGCTTCTTACATAGGTGCTCCAGCCGCACTTAACAGAGTTCCTCTTGCGAGAAAGTATTGGCCTATTACAAATTACAACGGACCTTTGAACGCATCAGCAGATGGTGATACATTTCATATGAGAATATGCCCCCAACATTTGAATGATAACGGTCTACCTAACACTGAAAGGTCGCTTCACTATGTTTTCAAAGTCGGTTATGATAAAGACCAAATCACTTGGACTGAAAATGGAAACCGATACAAACAGTCGGGGCTTAACATCATGCCTACACATTTCAATGCTTGTGTCGAGATTGATTTAGAATTAGGAACAATGTTGGCAAGTAAATCAAATGACCCTAATGACCTCGGAACTCACACAGGCGCACCTCAGCGTCACGAGTTTTACAGCACATGGAACGCAAGTAATACTGCTTCATTCCCTCAACACGCAGAGGCCTATGTTGATTGGGATAGCACAGGAGTGTTGACCGGTCCTAATTATGTGAGTACGCATAATCAATGGATTGATTTAGACATAGTGTTTGATTTTTCTGGTCAACAATATGAACTGTATATCAACGGTAAGAGAACAACCGCAGGTAAAAAGGCTATGCTTGCGAAGCCCGACGGTACAGCATGGGTTGCGAGTGACCTTTATGGTTGGCATATAGATGCAGTCTCATTCTTAACATCATTTGGAACACAAACTAATTCCTACGAAGCAGGGCAAAATTGGGATAAATCAGAGCCACAATACCTTGCTACTTTAATTGACCGTGTTGGTATTATTCACGAATTAACAAATCCCGTAAATGATATAGGTGGTTCCGGCTCAACCGCTTCGGTTCATACTACTAAGAATACACTTCTCATAAGGACTGATTTACAATTAGCACTTGATAAGACAGGAATGCTTCAAGCAACAGTCTCCGATGACGACAACAACCTTCATTTGCAGAGAATCATAAAGGACACAACAACCGATTGGAAAGTAATGCTGTTCAATGAGGATATTGATGATTTCTTGTGGCTTGGTAGTATCGGCACTTTGGTCGTAACCCAAAACTCAAAAAGTAAAGGCAAAGAAATTACATTAACCGGAGAAGATGCTATGAACTCTTTAGAAAGAATCATGCCATATTGGGAGGCCGGTCAAACAGCCTACGGTCCTTCAACAACATACGCTTACCGAAGACAAGAGTCAGAGATGGCTCAAGAAAACTTTTACTTCGGAACAAGGAGACTTTTGCGAAGTAACGCCGGTCTTGGTTTTGACCACCAAACAAGAACTGTTTCAAGGTTTGATGATGCAACAGAAATCGGAGCTATTCAAGGTACTTATTCCCCTGTGTATGAACAAAGAATGAGACTTTATTCATCCCACCCGATACAAATGTATTCGGGAGAAGAAAGTGACGGCTCTTTAATTTCAATGGATATATCCTCTTGGAAAACATCACCAACAGTTCTCGATTGGAAAGACAACATTTGGAATATGTGGTCTACAAAACGAATCATTGGTTTCAGTGACGGAACAAATCATACATGGACCGGTATAACAGCAGACCAAACAAACAGAGGTATCATAGCACACTGTATTGAGCACGGGCTTAAGGTTGGTGACACATTCGAGATTGGTGGGTATGTTGGTGGTTCAGCATACAGAAACCCATTTACCTTTGAGACAAATACTAATACAAATAAGAGAAGTATTACAGTAAAGAAGATTTTAGGTGATAACGCATTCCTCTTCGTCTATCCATATACACTGAACGATTTTGGACCCGGAGGAGGAGACAAGGGTTCTTATTGGAGTGTTATACGAAGACAAACAAGCGAAGGTGGTATGGGATATGTTCAAGGTGATGCGGTCACTATGGCTTTTTGGCAACACTCAACAGGTGATGGAAAGGATTTAAGAGATTCTCAAACTTGGATTAATCAAATCACAACAAAGAATACAGACAGTTCAATTAGAAGTGCTCTTGATGGTGGTGTTCAAAGAATCGAGATTGATGGTAGATTAATGTCCTCCGGACACACCCGCATAAATAGCATACCTTATACCAGCAGTAGTAATCTATCGGGGACTTTTGCATCAAGCGACGACAGCCGCATAGGTATTTTCAATTGGGACTTCGGTCGTTACTTTATGGGAACTCCGTGGACCGGTATTGATTCTTCGGAGTCAAATATCGCCGCACGAGACCACTCTGGAACTGTTTCGGATAGACAAGCAAGGTACGAGAAGACCATTGATTTAGCAACATATAGAGGAGGTGCTACTGGTACGGGGTGGGCTAAGTATGGTGCAATGAATTACAAACCTGCCGCTATGGTCTATACCGGCGCAGAGACTGACGAGGATGGTGACCAATACCTTGACCTCGGAGCAACAACCCCTTCATTCCCCGCCGGTTCTGTTTATGGAGTTATCGCAGAAGACCATCATGGTCTTATAACAAATGGACCTGCGTGGATTTTCGCAAACCTTCACGGTGATGTGGGGCTTCAATATCTCAATAAAGGAACAGAAACAGAAAGGTCGCAAGTATTCACTATGATTTCAGTCGGACCCCAATATCTATGGGGTGGAGCAAAAGACTCGGCTGGATTGGCGCAAGTGGTTGGTTATGACTCTAAACACAAAAATTACAGAAACGCTTTGATTATTCGAGGCAATGACATAGACCAAGTAGAGCCTATGATGCCAACAACAGATTCTAATTGGTCGGTACACCCTGCGCTTTCGGGAGCAGGACCAGCAACGAGATATACTGATAAAATGCAAATGAAGTTCATTGATGCCGCCGGTCAAGGAAATCTAAGTGGTGGTATTGATTGGCAAGAGGTGCGACTTCCTACAAGTGGAGACACCCGATGGGCTACTGCCGGAACTCCCGGAGACGCCGACTTTCGTGTAAATATCCCCGTTGCATCTCTTAACACAACAGCAGTAACAAGCGTTCCGGACCTGACAACAGGCGCACCGAGCAATTGGGACACGGTAAAATTATTATTCCCTCGTGAAGGAGAAATAGGTATAATATCTAATCTTGTAGCACCCGCAGGAGGAACATATGTCACATATACTTACGAGTCTTTTGATTCAGCAACAGACACTTTTATCAATTGCAGACCACATAAAACCTCGCATAGGGGTTTTAGACCTGACCAAGCGGCCTTCGCTGATTCCGGCTCACCAAATCTCCGTATTATGATACCTGCTGTCGAGACACATTGTCAAGCACTATTCATCCCACCTGCGGCAAGACAAGGTCGTGAAGTAAATAGAGTATCACACGCCGCATGGATGCAAGACATAAGAAACAGTCTCTGGTTCAAAATGACCTTTGGTCGTATTAATAAAGAACCTGTCGGTGTTGATGGACCAAAAAGGAATGCGGTTGCTATTCGAGGAGATGTACATAATCGTGTTTATGTTACAACACTTCACCCATTTAGCACAGCCGCACAGCATACCGACTACTTCACACTTACTGCTGACCATGATGCAGGGGATGCTTCAATCACACTTACCCCACAATGTGCAATACCTATGATAACACCCGACGGTTTTGATTATCGCTACAAAAACTCTTGGGGTTACACTGTTAATGATAAGAATACTAATCCGTGGGTCAGCATCCCATCCTTCGCATCCAACAATGCTCCAACAAGAAAGAATGGTGGTTTGTGTTTTGAAATATACGGTAATGACGGTTCATTAGATGTTGGGATTGGTGATAGTGCGGTTATGGTCAATTGTAAGGATGATACAGATGCGGCATTTAAGTATTGGGAGATTGTTCAAATCCGTGAAGAAAGTATTATTGCTAAACACGGTCTGCTTGAGGATTATGGGATTAGTGATGGTACGAGCGTTCCGGGAGCTCTTTGGCTTACGGGAGCATACAATCCTGTGACATACCACTCGGGTGGTGCTTTTACTGTTACCGCACCAACAACAGACCCTAACAAGTATTGGTCAACAGACCCTGCAACAGTGACAAATGGGTTTGCTAATCTCGCAATAGGTGATGTCGTATTCCTCGGTAATACATATGGTCACCAAGAAATGCCACCAACCGATGACACAAATAGAGAATGGAATCCAAACAACCCTACCGGTGAGCCAAGAGATTTAGTTTCATATCGGTGGTATAAAGTCCTCGATAAAACCTCTGACGACAGACAAATATGTTTATTCCCCGCAGAAATAGCGTACTATAATAGAGATTATAGTTTTACTAAAAGTGATGGGAGCACAGGCTATCCACTTAAACACCCTGTCGCCGCACATGACGGCATCCTTTCTCTTCCCGACGCAATATATAATGACCAATACACTATTCCCGCAAGAAGTGGTAACAACCCACTGCAAGCAAATCTCCCAACAGGATTCCCAACACAAGGTAATAAACACTGCTACCTTTACTGTGGTGATATTCAAGTCAATGGAATTAAGTTCACCAAAAAACGACACCTTAGTGGTGCTATCGGTCGCTTTAGAAAAATACGAGATGACTTTAGACATATTTACATTCTATGGGCTGACATGAGAAATGATGGCTCAGCAGACGCAGACGGTAGCCATCGTAAAACAAACTTTGGTTTAGTCTACCCAACAATAGATAATTACGATATATCACTTGTTCATGCTAATACCCAAGAAGGGATTATTGATTTGAAAATGGGTGAAGACATTGATATTTGGTCTATGCAAGACACTGACCCTTTCACATCAGCAAGGTGGTCAGCCAACAGAACAAATCTAATAACCGGAGATTATGATTACGCTAATATACTACATGATTGGGAGGACAAGGCAGGTTCATTTATCATACTTGACACTTCAAAGTTTTTCAATCTAAACACATATGCCAACAACGGTCGTATCGGACAAAATGCCGGTGGAGATAAAGACCTTGATGGTATAGTGGTTCAAAGCGAAGGATTCCCCGAGTTGATGGATAATTATTGGTGGTGGTCTATGCCTCATCCATTCACAGCAAAGTATCGCTTACCATATGACCCCACATGGAAGTTCGTTTGCAGATACAACACTAAGGTCGCATCCGATGTTGATAATGGCAAACCTATACTAAACATTGATTCTTCTCACCACTACCAAGGGAGTTATTTTGATGATATTAGAATTGATGGAGCATTTGATTTCATGCAATACTCTAATGACACAGAATCCGGCGGAGGAGCGACGAGTGATTTCCCTGTCGGTGGAACTTGGCAATCCCAAAAGGGTTGCTTTGTCACTGATTATGACGAGCGAGCAAGTGGTGACGCTAAGAGACTTTACTTGGGTGTTGGTTCTCGTGTATTGGGTAGTCAAGAGACTATGGCCTTTTCTATGGATGAAACAATACCAAACTCTAACTTTGGTATGAACACATTAAAAACAGTGAACGACCACAACATATTTACAAATTGGGCGGCAACTCACTCATTACCTTTGATGATGACAATTGAGGGTCATATTGAAACACCGGCTTCTAATACTTATTGGGAGCACGACAAGATTCGTTTGATGTGGCAAAAGGCTCAACAGAGAACTTGGTTAAGTGGTAGCAGAATCCCAATTAATTATGACATATCCGACGTACCTATTTCTTTTGAGTTTGATAGTACGCATCAAGGAACAACAGACACGACATTGGTTGAGTCATATGGTAGTGTGTATGACGGTCGAGGTCAAACTGTTAGAAGAATTATTAGTGCCATACAGAATCAATCGGGAGCAGGTTATACAAACTCAATATCCTCTAAGTGGCATTTCCAAATAGAAAGAGGGAGATTTACTTATCGCCCAAGTTACTCATCCCTACTAACTTTGAATAGAGATAATTTGGTCGAATCAAACCTTACTTCAAGGGCGAGCAAATCAACAAACTTTGTCCGAGTTCTTTTCAACGGTGGCTCTTCATTCGTTGATTATCCAAAAGGCTCACTAAACGATGACACTCAATCATCTAAGTGGAAATTGATAGATGCGTCAAATGTGAGTTCAGCGTCAGAGGCTCATGCTTTGGCTGTACAGACCTACGAGGCATCTAAGAAGAGTTCATTCAAGGTTAATGGTAGGATGATTAGAGAAAGCGAACAAACAACCTTAATGACAGGCGGTCGTCACGGTTACATTTTAACACCGTGCATACGAACCTTACCTTCAACATCAACAAGTGCTCGAAGTAACACACTTCATCAACACAGTCTCACAGCAGGTTGTTTATTTCCGGGTCGAGTCAATGCGCTTGATGGTAACTTAGATGGTTTGCTATATTTGAATAGGGTTCAACAACATGGTGCGGCAAACCAAGTCTCTACCTTCGGTGATGAATGGGATGGTCTTTTCATTGGGAATAAAAGCGATAGTGAGTATTACAGTGAAGAAAGAGGAGCACATGGTAGTGGTACTTGTGACGCATTTTCAGTGACGAGTTCAGCAACCGGAGCATCAAGACCTGTTGTCCCATCCCACCAATCATACGGTTGGTATGGCTTAGGGTCTGTTGATAAGGCCGTACAAGTTATTCATGTATCAAAAGACATTCCATTTGTCTCCAATCTCACAGGTAATGAGTTGAGGATTTTTATCACACATAACAGTAACACAGCCAACGAAGGAAAATATAGAATATGGCTTGTTGACCCTACATTTATTACCCCAACATCGACAGGTTCACAAGGAACAGACTTTGCCTCTATGACCTTTTCGGATAATGTTACTACTAAAGATGTTCAAGCGAATGGTTATGTTGAATTAACCCTACCTTCTTCTTATGGTTCTCCGGTAGGTAGCAGAATTACTGTTTCGTTTAACAAAGAGTATTGTGACACACTGTTGAGATATAGGTCACACAGCGCAACCGCTTCTAAGAGTAACAAAGGTAATAGGGTCAATCAATTTTTCACAGCAATTAATATCGCTGACTATTCCGCAGGGTCACACTCATTCAATGCAGTGGCAAGTGTCAATGAAGGGTCAGCATTCCCACTTGGATTACCAGAGTTTGCTGATGGTGCGGATTCATATGACCGTGGAGGTTTTTGGTGGTTGCACAAAACAAGAGCATTAATGCAGTGTCCTTCTATTAGCATAGTAAAGGATATTCTTTGGAGACCTGGTCGCACTGTAAATTATGTTGATGACCACCTTGACTTGAATGAAGAGTTAATGGTCACAGAAGTTAAGTACGCCTTAAGCGAGGCAAAACATGAGAGCGTTTCACTTGTACTGCAAAGAGATGATGCACAAAGCACTGCTCAAAGAGGATTTATGTTACCAAATCTCGGTGATTCATATAGAACACGACCAGAGCCACCACGACCTGAGGGTGGTGGTGACGGTGATGATACCGGAGGAGGAGGAGGTTCCGGCGGTGGCGGTGGAACAGGTGATGGTGGGAGCGGAGGAGGATGGGTACCTCCAGCAATCTTCCCACCAAAAACAGGTGTTCCGCCAATGGGTGAGTCATATGGTGGTATGATAACATCTCCAAGCACAGGCGGTGTAATTTATTCACCATTATCCGATGATTCTGGTCGAGGAAATGCTATTGGTGTTGAAGGAACAGTGTATAAAACGGAAGATGGTGAAACGAATGATGCGAGAGCATCGGGTACTTTACACAGCGCACGGTCACAAACAGGTGCGGGAGCACCACCACAAGACGGGGGTTATGGTGCAGGCGCAACGAACACTTCAAACAGAATTGGTATCAGTAACATTACTAAGGGAGCATATGACGCTATCAAAGGTAAAGGAGACTTAATGGGTGAAGCAGGTTTCGCAGGTCAATCCGGCTTACTTGGTGTGAATAAAAACAAATCCTCGTATATGCACACAACAGAAAGTAGTGAAATGAGTGCGGTTGTTTCTTCAAAGACCTGTACGGCAGGTAGTGCAAACATCACATCAAGCGGCTTTTCACTACCGGGTCGAACTTCATTCACAGAGGGTGTTGCTATGACCACCTTTGATTATCACGAGTTTGCTATGACCTTATCCACCCCGAAGGGTACAATAGGTACTAAAGCGACAGTTAAGGCTAAGGTTAATGCTCCTGCGAAGACCGGTGACGGGACAACAGATGCAAAATATACTCTTTACACTAAGGTCACTTGTATTGAAACAGGTGCAGTTATTGAGCACCAAACAAACTTCACGGGAACAGGAAATACAAAAGAGATTACATTGATGCCAACAAAGTCTCTTGAAGGTATGGAGGTTGAGGGGAATACAATTGAAATTAAGGTTGGGAGAACTCCGGGTAGCACCACTATGGCTACGACTGTTGTTGATACTGTCGTAACTAATGATGATAACTACGGTGATGATAATGCACAGTTTGAGGCTATTGAAATTACAGGTATTAAAATCTATACCGAGAAGAAAAAGCAAGCACCTGCATTCAAACAAACTACAACAGATAAACTCCGTATGAAGGATAATACGGTCGGTACATACAGTGGAACACAGAAAGCATTCAAAAATGTGAATGGTGAAGAAAGTGATACATCGGGAGTTGTTGATAGGACAAACGAAGGCAGTAATCAATCAAGTGGTCGTGGGGTTGATGGGACATTGAAAGAAGGTGATGCTGACCCATTCGCCGGTCTTACAGATTAAGCAAGACCTTTTGCTTGTATTGCTCAACCAACCAATCAACGAAGTTATCCATAGTCTCTACTTGAAAGTATGATACTTCGGGGAATCTCAAACAGAACCCCTGCTTGAATGCTTTGATGTGGCCTTTTTGTCGAGCCTTAGCCACTACTTTGTCTTGTTTCATATTGTTCTTTTTCCCACCTTTGAATCTTCTCGGGACCCACGGTCTAAGGTCAATAGTTTCACCATAAACAACGAGCCATGGTCTCATCTCAAGGTTTGAATCTGTCATATCCCTTAATTGTGCGGCAACGGTTCGGCTTCGCCCCTGTCCGACGATAGAGCCCGCAAGGTCATTTATTTCCTTTGCCTCAATAATCCAATCGTCTATGATGTAGTCTCCTGTTTTCAATTGACACACCCACACTTTGCCTTTAGGGTCTGTCTTAGCGTCACCGAGAATCATTATCAATTTATGAATAACCTTTTCGTTTTCACGATGGTCAACAATGAGCAACCCACTTGGTATTTCGGCCATGATTAGCGTAGTCCGTTCAGCCTTATAAGAGTTCAGTGCAACAGCACTCCGAATATATTCCGGTTTTCACAATTAATTCTAACCGTTGTCATACATAGAGTACAAGCACTGAATCCATTGACTGTAACGGCCTTCACGGTCTTGCGACAATGGGGGCAATTTGCATAGGTGCTCATTAATAAGACTTAGACGATGCGACTATTTAATCCTTTCTATCTAATGCTTATAATTAATATGGTCTTGTGCCGTCATCACGCCAACACGGAGCCTCGCAAAGACCTCTTTGGCAGTACCAAGAACACGCAGGTGCTCTTCCGTAGTTCATTAGTGTCTTTAAGTGTTTCCTTGTCACACGCTCATTAAAATCAGTCCACTCTAAAGTTTTAATGAATGCTACAACCGTATCAAGCATCTCTACTTTTTGCTCATCACTTAGTGCTGATGGTGGGGCAAAGTTTCTCAATCCTTCAAACAAATGTTGAGCCATAGCGACCCTTACCGAGTGATTTGGGTTGCTGACCGTAATAGCATTAGACAAACATGGTATCATAGGTACTCCCTCAACACCTGTAATTTTAGTGACCTTCTTTACTGAATAGCCCGATAATTCCATAGGGTTATGCTCAGCCCAATCCTTAATACAAAATCCGCCTTTACGGTTAGCCCCCCAAAATGGGTGCATTGTAGTCATCGACTCTGCGGGCTTCTTAGGTATTGGGTAAGTTATAGGATTTAATGCCCAAGTACGACTCGGAAGCATTACAGCCCAACGACCACGCTTAGGATTATATGTCAGTGGGACACGGGTCAGTTTGCGGGGATAACCCACACCATCGAGCGAATCTAAACCCTCTGCCATTTTTCTTTGATAGCGGTCTAAGGTTCTCGACCAATGCACACCCGATACAGACTCATTAAATAATTGGTGGATATGAAAACCACGACCTGTCGCAACAAGTCTAATATCACCATCAAGTCTTGAGATTAAAACTGATACATCAAGTTTAACCTGTTCTATACCGTATCGGTCATTAACATCAAAATCCCACCATGCTCTATCAAGGTTGGCTGTCCTATCCTTATCCTCAAGATTGGAGAACGAATAAAGACTCGTGTAAATATCACTTTTTCCATTCAAAGACTTGATATACTGTCGGAATCGGTTTTCGTCTGCACAGTGTGCTCTTTTCAAACCAATTTCACGGGGGAATAAGAGTAAATCACTCTTGCTCAACACGCCACTTCCAACCGCAATCAATACATGTCGCAACAATTACCTCTGCTTCGGGACCATTCTGTTGCCCCGTTACTATTCTCATAGCATCATGTTCAATTTTGTCACAGCCACATTCTTCACACGCTTTTACTTGCATAACTATCCCTACTTTCACCTTGTATATAAACCTATTCTTAACTAATCGTAGGGTCTTCACCAATACCATGTAGTTCATCGTCACATGACAAGTGGAAGTCGCAATAGTGGGAGCAGAAGTATTCACTCCAATTTGGTGACCAATCACCCGCCTTTAAGTCAGCAACAACTCTTGTATAGTCTCGCATGAAAGCATCCTTGCTTCTTTTGCCGAGTTTTTCAATGATAGTAATTCCCTTTTCATCACCAAGAAAAACCTCTTTAGACTTTGATTTTAATGCGGCTTGAGCAGTGCGGTCATTAACACAGTCGGATGAGATAAGCATTATGTGTGTAATCGGTTCTTCATATGTACCCATTAGGTCAATCATCCGTGCATAGAAAGAAAGTTCTCTTCGTACCCTGCTTTGTTTGGCACTTGAAAGGTCACCTGTTTTCAATTCAACAAGGCATAGACCACCATCGGGGTGACGGATGAGGCCATCCCATGCTCCAACCATAACAACATCAAACTCGGGGTCATATACAATGCTTTTATCCTCGTAACTAATTGGTTTGAAGTTCTCAGCACCCCAAGCATCAAGTCGCTGTTGCTCAAGGCTCGCAAGAGCATCAATAGTGTCATCGTACTTACCACGAGGCAATAACCCTTCAATGTTTTCCTGAGAATCGTATGCGTCATAGAGTTCTTCTAATGCTTTATGCACATAATTTCCTCTAATCATAGGCTCGGTTGCAGGCAACCACACATCGGGGAATTGAACCTTATTCCACCAATACTTGCGCCGACATTGTCGTGCAAGCATAAATGAGGATTTACTAATACGAAGTTTCATACTCCCTTCGAGGAGATTGGGGTCGTAGGATGACTCAAACTCCACCATTGTTTGACCCCTCCTTCTGCTTCAACATGAGCCCAACAATAATACAGACCATCATCACCAATACCACCTATCCTATCAATCCTATCACATTTGAGATTTGAGCATTCATAAAAAGAAACCCTTTCACTCCGCCTTAGATGACCCATTCACAGCACCACCTGCTGAATCCCATTCATCAAAGTCTTTCAATGAAGAAGGTACTTCGAGGTGTGAAAATCCTTGTTTGCATAATTCACTTTCCTCGTGCTTAGGACATATAGGGAATGCTTCAAACTCTTTCATTGTTGGTACGAGAACATCTTCGTTGCATCCCGAGCAAGTATGGAAAATTGCGTTATCAGTATTGAGCATCAATACATGAAGCAAAGTATTCATCTGCTCCATTCGTTGCGAAGTCTCCAAGAGAAACTCCACCAAACTATTATGTTTTTGTTTAAACTCTTCGAGTTCAATAGTTAAGGCCAATGCTGTTTTCTTTTTAATGTTTGTTCTATCTGTCATTATAACCACTCCGTAGTTTTTCGGCCTTTCAGTGCATCGTTAAGTGGAGACATATCCCAACCTGCGATACCATAAAGAGGTTCAATTTTATTAAGAATGAATCTCTCAGCAAAGTGTGTGTAACCGATTTCCGCCTTCGCCATGATTTCAACCACTGAGTCACCACCTATATAACTTCCGTCTATATCAAGCAGAGTCCAAAAGTAGTCACCCTTGCGATAGTCTTTGCCGAGATTTATAACAGCCCATCGAGCCGCCGCAGATGAACCGCTAAGTGTTTTGTAATCCGATAGATTCTTTTTCAATTTACCTCGCATAGCCAAATCCTGAGCATCAACCTTACCTTCGACCACATCACTGATATAGACAGATAACTCGTCGTTAAGGGAATTGACAGACCGACCATCAAGCATAGCCCTCAGTGTTGCTTTCATAGCCTCCTTCATAGTCTTAGGCATTCGAGCCTGTACTACCTCAATCCCCTTAATATAATACTCCGGTACATGATGCTGACCTTCAGTCCAAACGACCTTACCTGCATAACGATTCTTTGCTTTCAACAGAATACGCTCGCAATGTTTTTCATACTCAACAACAATAGGAGCCATATCTCGATTCAATGAATCGTTCAAAGCAATAGAGTCATCAACACCACCTTCGACCTGTACGAATACAGAATCAGTGTGACCATAGATAACTTTATGCCCTGCTTCTTCGCATAGTCTCTTTAATTTACCAAGACATTTACGAGATGCCCCTGTGATAGCGGCGGCAACGGCAGGGTGATACATAGAATAACGACTATCACCACACACCCCATATAGGGATGCTACAAGGGATTTAGTAGCGTACTGTGCCGAATCCCATATACGCTTTTCATCATCGGTTGTAGCCACCTTCTTCAATGCCTTGTATTTGTTTCGTTGCTCTGTGAGCAAATCCATCATGCGGCATAACAGACCGGTTTGTGTTGTATCAAACGACCCGTCTTCACGAATGTTTTCCCATGAAATACCCTCATTCTTAATGTTGGAGTGATACATAGCCGCAACATCGAGAATAGCGACATTTTCGTACAGACCTGCGGCCACTGTCATAATATCAGCACCCTCATATTCCTCTTTGTCAAACTGAGCCTTAGTGGGAATGCGTTTATCAAATATCTCATCACGCATAATCAACACTGATGTGAGCCTTGTCACATATGGTGTTGTCCCAAAGTCACATTGAACGATATGTTGCAGATTCAAATAGTGGTCAATACAGTTTAGCATTTTATCTAATTTGGGGAGAAGCCAAACATCTTGGCGGTTGTAATCAACATACAGACCGGTATCAGTATAGTATGTTTCGTGTCCGTCGGGTAAATCAACCTTCTTCTCTTGCAAACAGAATTGAGACACATCGTTAAGTGACTGACCCGGCAATTGACCATTTTTAGTTTGCCACAACCTGCAAAAAACCTGCATCAAATCCACACATATTCGACCGCTGATTGGTTGGTCATAAGAACCAAGTCTATCACGGGACACTCGCCCATTAGGTGAGACTAAATTATGATTCATACCATTCGCAGACATTCTCTTAAACAGTGTTGATATATCCGCTTGGAGCAACCACCATCCGGCCAACACATCGGGGTCTTTATCATTCATTGTCTTAACGAAGTCGTGAAGCATTTCATTTTCATTTGAAAAGACCTTACAACCCATTGGATATACTGTTTGTCTTCTATCCTCTGGGCAATTATTGAAAATCATTTTATCCTTGAGGATGAAGCCGGTGTGTTTAGTATTAGGCTCCACATACCATGTCATCATCTTCTCCATGTAATTATCATAGACCGACATAACATTCAATTCATCATCCTTGTCGGGAATCCATTCAAAATCGAGATACCAAACACGATGCTTATACATCTCAAATGTCTTGCCACTTTCAACAAGGGCTCTATTAGTGAAAGGGATATTGCATTCCCATGTTTTCTCAAATCGGTCTTTCAAATCCTTTAAGTCATAAGGGTCACCGAATGTGCATTTGGTTAATTCTTCACCAAACAGACCTGTGTAACCCTCTTCTTTCTTTAAGCATTCAACAAACTCAGCCTTATCGGACTCCACAAAACCAAAAGGAAAACAAGTAATCTTCTCTTCTTTCCTTTTAAGTGTAGTAGGGTCACGATAACGAACAACAATATCACGCTTTCCTTTCCTATCCACTATCATATTCAATGCTACTTAGCACCCATATATAATAATGCCTTAAAACGATGATGGTTTTCGTTCACAGTTAGCGTATATGTCATTTGTGTTGACCGTCTGCGTTGATGATGAAAACCAATCCAACACATCTTCAAAGTTTTCAAGGGAGAATACCCTAATAAAATCACAAGAATTATGTTGTCTAATCCACGGGTCTCTATCAAGGTGGGGAATGTCATTAACATCATCAGCAAAGACCACGACAGGAATATCCCACATTTTAGCATAGACCATTTCCATAGCAGTTCCTACTGAATGCACTTTTTTCATCCAATTAACAACCATGATGTCGCAATCACGCAACAACATTAAATCTCTATCGGGAATCAGCGAACGGTAATTATCATCAGTGGATAAACGGTCTGCTATTGGGTTCACAGCAGTAAAGCCCCACTTAGAGCATACTTCTTCTGCCCACTCACGCCATTGCTGACTGTAATGAAATGCGGCTTCTCCTTTATGTATTTGACCGGATAGATAAACTTTCATCAAGCAGACCTCCGACCTCTGCTTCGGGATGGGATGCCGTGCTTAACGAGCCATTGGTTGATTGTCATTGGTGATACACCGCAAAGGTCTGCAATTTCTTTTAGCGTTTTGTTTTCGGTGTGGTAGATGTTTGCTAACCACTCACGGTCACGGTAAGGTGCGCCTTGCTCAGCAAGCCCTGCTGAAAGGTTGACCCAATGTAGGGTATCATTTAATGAGATTAAAACCCGTGAATTAAGTATCAATTCAGTTTCAGTCTCATTTCCGTCTTCTTCTATTATTAGTTTGTAGTTTGGCATAGGTTCATAACCTGCCCAAAGGGGCTTCTATGTTCACTCCTACCATTACCCCTATATAAGTATGTTTATAGAGTAGGCGGTCAAAGCCACTCAATAGGTGAGGGTAGTGGTTGCCAAAACGCTTCATATTGTTCCTTAGTGAGTTTATCCACCACGATTTTGTGCATCTGTTTCTTTCCAATCGGTCTAAGTTTTTCTTTTGCTTTTATCGAGCCAGCACCACGCACTGCCGCACCTCGATTAACAGGTGTCCCACTATGCTCCCCATCATCAGCCCAACGCTTTGCCGCATAATGGAGCAGTATCAGTGTTGGCTCTTTAACGATGTTGTCTTGATAATCGACACACGCTGTATTGTTGATTATACCGTTGCCGGTTCTTTCAGTAATCAAATAACCGAGACACTTATCCCCTTGCATGATAAAGACCGCTAAATGGTTTTCGGGGGCATGACGAGCCACACCATTAAAGTTCTCAACAAAGAAGGTTTGTTGCCATGCTTTCTTGTCTCGTTGTTTCAACCACCGACGTGTCAGTAGGCACGCCGACTCAATAACTTCACCTTCAACCCCCCCACGATATAGGCGAATGTCAATATCACCCGACTCCAACAGGCGTAGGGCGTGGTTACATGGGCGGCGTAATTGATTCTTATTCACCCCGTATCTATCGCTGAACGCATCAAGACGATACACATACTCTGCATTCCCCTTATCTGCTTTCATCTCCCAAGCCCACTTGCATTCTTTAATGTCTTCATCGGACATTAAGGTCGTGATATTTTCATGTGCAAACATGAGCATTACTTCTGCTGACTTGTCACCGATAGGAGGGATAATCAAATAGCATACAGGTGTTCCCATGATAGACCGCTTCTTGATAATACATAGACAGTCCTCAACAATTCCCCATTTGAATACATGAGGTTGGTGCATTAGTCTTAGGGGGGATTCATAGAATCGAGCGAAGGTGCGGTTGTATCTATGCAACCATTCGGTCAGCATAGGGTAATCATCAATAGTGAACCCTTTGAAGTGTGACAGATTCAAAGCCATTCCAAATCCTCAAGTTTATCCTCAAGGTCTAAGAAAGGGTATTCCTCTTTAATTTGACTTGGGTCGCCCTTGAAGAATATGAGAATGTTTTGATGTGTCTTACCGAGTTTACGATTCTGTGCAAATTGCTTGTGAATGCGTATAGGTAAAGACCCAGCAACAGTCAGCAGAATACATTCATTATAGAGTTTAGCCCCTGCGTCTTCAAACGCACTGATAGTGTCGCTTACGAAGTTCCGATAGAAACCATCCTTGTCTCTGTAATCACCAACAACAAAAATTGCGAACCGATTATTGTTAAGACAGGCCACCGATTCTTTGATAATTTCTCGGTATGCTTCAATAAATCCTTCATGGGTCATAGTGGATAAATCCTTTGGGTCTTCGGAATATACTTCGAGGTCACCGTATGGTGGGCAAGAAAACACAAGGTCATGATTGCCACCGAGGTGTTCTTTAATATCCAAAGCGTCTCCAACACACCAATTAGGCATAGGTTTTCCATCCTCGCCTTGAAGAATCTCTAATCCTTGAATCCTATTTGCTTGCACTTGTTCAGCACGCAACTCCATTCCCGAGTATTGATACCCGAGTTCAGCCGCAACAATACCACGCACTGAACCACCACAGAAAGGGTCAAGTATTTTGCCGTCAAGTGGAGTAAACCAACGATACATCAATTCACACACAACAGGGTCGAATATACTTGTACCTGCCGCACGGCGAGCCGTTCCGGTTTCGGTAGCCCATTCGGGTTTTAGACCTTCATTGTTAAGGTTGGAGTTCAAATCGGATTGAAAGCGACTATTGTCTTGCAGTGTTGCTTTCATACCATCGTCGGTTGAATGCAACCAAACACTATTTTTACCTGTGCCTCCTCCCGGAATTGCTCGTAAATCCTTTTCTTTCTTTGATTCGTTCCACTGTTGTTTGTCTCCAATAGCGAAGGTCTTTGCACTTGCACCCTTAGATGCTGATGCGGCGACCACTTCATCGGATAGAAGGACACCTTGTTTCTGTAATTGCTCTATATCATATGCTTTCTTACCATACATGTAGGTTTGATTGCTCTTTGACATAGCGATAAGTGCTTCACCACGACCCAATTCACTTCGGATGCCTTTAGCAAGCCACCATCGTTTCTTCTCTTGATGATAACCTTGTTGAGCATTTATTACACTGAATGGTGGAGCACCGTAGCGTTGCACCAATGTTGCTCGTTGAATGTGTCTTTCAATTGACATACTAATCACCTCTTTAGGACAGATGCTTGGTAAATCCAATCACCATTGTCGAAGCGAATGATGGCACGAATACCTTGACCTTCGGGGCGGAAATCAATAAAGTGCAAATGAACCTCGCCACCGTAGTTAGAAATGATTTGGTCTATCCCACCTTCAAGTGTCGTTTTGAAGTCTTCACCGGAATGAGAATCACTAAGTGTTATGCTTGTTTGACCTTTAAGTGTGTCACCAACATGAAGCGATAGTGTTCCCGTGTTATGCTCGAATGCAAATTGATTCAGTTTTTGACCATTGATATTGTCACAGCGCATAGCACTTGCGAGTTCTCCACATGGTAGTGTAGCCTTGAAGAATGGTGCTCGGGTTGAACCGTCACGCATTATGTAACCTTCTTCACTGATTTGAGCAGATAAGCCAACAGATTTTTCCTCCCATTCACTGATTGTTTCATTGGAATGAGGAAACGCCAAAGCACCTGCCTCAGCATTAAGCGAGGTTTGTTTCTTGCCGGATTTGATACGAAGCATTCCTCCGTCTTGTTTGATAGTGACTTCACCACTGTGAGCACTTAACACACCCATAAGTCTTTCAATGTCGGGTACAACAAGACCTTCTTCTGCCTCATCCCACTTTGCTCCGATAGTAAATGTACCAATAGATGTTCGACCATCACGGACAAGTGAAGTAGTGGATGCTGATGTGCCGTCTTCGGTAGGCCGAAGGACACAAGCAATAACCTGCTGTTGAGGTTTTCCGTTCACGAATTGTTTTCTGCTTGTAATCTCTAATAGATTCTTTAGTGCGCCGCTTGTTGTCTGCATAATATCACCTGTCCGTTTCCCCTATATAAGTATTTATAATTTAAGAGGAATTATTAGGATTGAAGACGGGATTGTAATAAACATCAGCCACAGCGACCTTATTCATAGTAGCAACATATTGTGCTAATTGTTCGACCGCCGATGCCAATTGGTTACAGGAGGGACATTCTTGTTCTTGGTCAAATTGTTCTGCGAGTTCTTGAGATATCTTCTCTTCTAATCTCTCTATTGCGTCTTCAACATCACCAATTTTCTCCAGCAATTCTTTAATTGTTAAGTCCTCATCATCATCGGGTTCGTGTGTGTAAATTGACATATTAATCACCTCAGTTATTCAATCCTAAGTCAGGTAGACCCTGCCACTTTGCTTTGCCACCTTTGACCGTAAGAATGTCATGGGTTTGTCCGATAAACTCAGAGCCTTTACCCTTCATTTCCTCAACAGTCGCACGGATGACCCATTCGCCTGCGCTTAATGATTTATCCTCAGTAACACCTGCGGCTTCATCTCCCACTTTCATGTATCGAGCCATAAATAATTGTTGCGAGAAGATACGCTGTGTACCATCGACCCAATCGGGTTTTTCGCCAACAGTCATTAAGACCTTCTTACCAGACCCATCACTAACATATGTGCGGTGGGCTTTGAGGTGGAATGTGAAGAAAATCCTGTCGCAAGGTAACGAATGAATACGATTGATAGTATCTCTAAACAATTTGTTTCTTGTTCTCCATTCTGCTTGATTGAACCTGTCACCGTCTTCAACATTGATAGGTGACTTAGACCGATTCAGTAAGAACCAAGTCATAGCAAACTCACACCATTTCATGTAAGTGGATGCTCCGTCAAATATGATAGCGGCAACATCTCCCTTTGCCACTTCTTCGGCGGCAAGCGAGACAAACCATTCAGTCTTGCGTATTAGAGCAGGCCAGTCGGTTGAGTTGTCATCATTGAAAAGTGATTCATCGAGTTCATCAAAAATACGAAAGATTTGAATGCTCGTGTCTTGTGGTGAAATGTGCTCCACCGTAGATTCTGCTGAGCAATCAAAGTCAAAAATTAGGACACGCTTCTTCTCCTTAATTTCTTTAGGTGTTCGAGCAAGGGATAAAGCCATACCTGTTTTAGCAGTATTCTCTTTGCCGACCAAAGCCATGCGAATAGGTGTTGTCCGAGCTCTTTGTGTCTGTCTGTCAAACTGTGCTCGATAATACTCTGCGTTATACTTTTCCGCAGGGTCAACCGTAGCACTTGCTTTTGCGCCCCAAGTGTTCGCCATCAGTCATCCCATCCTTCGGCATCTCCGCCACTTACAGGTGCAATAGCATCGGAACACCACCAACCGTGTGTAGTGAAGCGCATTTCATCGTCACGAGATTTGTAAGTCTGCCCAACAAGAAGCACTTGTGAGCCAAGCCCGAAGTCTAAAGAGGACTCTTGTGACTTAGGAATCATAAAATCAACAGTCGGTGCAAGGGAGGTTATATCCATGTCACCAACGGACACAGTATAGCCACCTCTTTCTCGTGGGTCAATGTGAACCACTTCACCAACAACGCCGACCCATTGGTCCCACCAATCGGATGCGTCTTTATTATTGTCGTAATAGTCTTCAAGGACACTGAAACCGGATAGAAGTCGACCAGCAGGGAATAATCCACCCAATAGGTCAGGTACGATACCTTCCGGACCGTTTTCACCCATTGCAAATGGTGGTGCTCCAATTATACCGGCAACCGCTTCATCAGCCAAAAACTCGCTGATTTGGGGCTTGCAGTACGCAACAGCATTATTGTTACGATTAGGTCTAAGTGAAATGCGACCCGGAGTGAATGTGCTATGCTGTAAGTCAGCCGCTTCTCCATTTGCTTTCACACTGATAAGGCGTAAGTCTCCTGTTTCACCAACAGGGCGACCCAAGAAAGACGATGTGCGTTCTTTCTCTTCTTGTGGGCGTGGTGCGCCATACTTGAAGTTCTTGTCTCCGGATGGGAATGCAGGTGTAGTATTGTTCCACACAATGTAAAAAGCATCTCCAATATCGAGTTCAACATGATTCTTAGGCAAAACAGTGACCGTTTCTTCGGTTGCACCTTCGCTGAAAGAATTACCGTTCAAGGATGGATTGTAATGCTTGGTGAAGCCTTCGCCCGAAGCCTCGTAATATACGAGTTTACCTGTACGGATAAGAGCCTTAGTAATGTCATTAAGACCATTGATGTTGAGGTCTTTAGTCATACGAGTATATGCAATTTTGCCCCAATCCTTGTAAGGAGGACAACGGATAAACATACCTTCATACGCAACGCATCCACTGCGAGCCGCTTTGTCACCAACAACCTTGAGTTGTCGACCAGCCACACGAGCCGCTAAGACGAGACAGGTGTCTTCATCCTTACCTGCGTTCAACCATGCGGCTTTGTTCTCAGCAAGCACTGCTTGCATTTTGTCCTCAAGTGCGGTTTGTGACACACCTAAGTTTTTGCTCAATTCTTCAATCATTTTTGCTGACATATTTATTCACTGTTTCCCGTCTACTATTGGCTACTAACTTCCCCTATATAAGCACTTCTATATTGTGAGCATTCGGCAGAAATTGTATGCCACATACTCTTTAGGTACACCGCTAATGAGGTCTCGACGGCTAACGATTGCCGCTTCAATGACCTTTAGTTTTGCGTCATCGGATGCTTTGTTGTTGACCGCAAAGTCAAATACTATATCAATTGCATTCTTAGTATCAGCACCCATAAGGGCGACCGCCTTGCTTACATCACCATCCTTCATACAAAGTTTGAGTAATTTGCCCGCATCCACATCACTCTGTGTGATACTTAGGAGGAATTGTTGTCTTACTGTCCCTTTCATATATGAGGCGGCTTGTAATGCAGAGATAGCGTTCCGCATATCCCCCTTGTGTCTATTGACAATGATTCTCAATTCATCGGGAGTCATTTCAACCGCTTCTTCAACGCAGATATGTTTTAATCTCTCATAAACCACTTCATCATCAATGGGTGCGAAGGTTCTAACTTGACACCTTGACTTGAGCCACGGAGAAACTTTATTCAAATCGTTGCAGGTTAAAATGAAATATCCCTGTGCGTTCTCGATAACTCCTTTCAGAGCATCCTGTGCCTGTGGAGTAACCCTGTCTGCTTCGTCAAGGAGGAATAGTGTTTCATACTGACCGATACGAGATAGTGGCATTACATCTTCCTCGATGAAATCAATTCCCCTTTGCTTCTTAGAGGATGCGTTAAACTCATGCAATTGAAAATCTAATTGGAGTGCCATGACACGACCAAGTGTTGTCTTTCCGCTACCCGGTTCGGGCGAGTGGAATAAGTAATGTTGCATAGGAGCATCACCTTCAAGAATAGTTTTCATCTCGTCAGTAATAGTTTGCTGACCGACAACATCAATCAATTCCTTCGGCCTGTATTTCTCAACCCATATTTCCTTCATCATATTACTCATCCCCATACATGATAGACATAAGTTCGTTATGCTCATACTTCACATAACACTTGAAACACCTCAAAGACTGATGTATCTCGAGTCTTTCTTTACAATCAATACAGTGTGTTGGCCTGTCATCCATAGTGTAAGCACACTACGCCACATATATAAAGATAGTGATTAACCAATGTAGCCCGACATAAAGAGCCACCACTCAACAAAGTCGTGAACCGATTCCCTGTCAGTAAAATCCGATTCAATTAAGAATGCTGGGACCCAAAAGTATTCATCCAAAGCGACTTCCGAATCATGGAATAAGAATCGCTCATCAGCACCCCTATCCATTTGTTCCTCTGGAGTAATTTCAAGCACACCAACATGACCGCCTGCCTTTCTTATTGCTGATAACTCGTTGGGGTATCTAACATCATCAATTATTATACGCTCGTGGTGACCGAACTGCTCAATAACCTTAGCAATCCAATAACTATCCCCCGACAATTCCCTTCGCATCTCGCCCCACGCTTGATACACTATTCGCATATCCTCTTTATTTGTTTCTTCTAATGCCTCAAGAGCAACAAGTGACATACCCATACCTCTCGCTACTTCACGCTTAACCTCAGTACCAAAGGATATGCGTTTGAATCCGAACCGATTGACTAAATGGTTAGCAAGAGTTGTCTTGCCGCTTCGCATTTTGCCCGCTATACCTAATATGCAGGGCTTCATCGTCACCTTATCCTTGCGGCCTTCTTCTGCCCCCATAGTATAGCCAATGGCCGCTAATGTTATGAAACTATGTCCTAAGACAAAGCAAACAATTCTCTTCATTAGGTGGTTTAATCCTTGTGCGACCACAAGCAACACATATTTTTGCCCTTTCTCTCTCCTTCTTCTTCAAAGTATTGACCGGCAGTGAGTATAGAATGTCTTCGTATGTGTGAATTAACTCCCTATTCAATAGGAATGATGGAACAGACCGATAACGACCATCACCACAGAATACACGCTTATTCTCACCCCTACTAATTTGGGGATTCTTTGATAGTAATGAGCCAAGTGAATTACCACTCGGTTCTGTAATAAGACCCCAACTCCCTGCTACTAATTTATCAAGGATTTCCTCTTTGGTCAAGGGTTCTGTTTCCTCCCAGAGCATATACACTATTGACCGCCGCACAGTAGAGTTGTTCCCTGCCATGTATAAGGCTCGAGGTCATGCTATAAAGGGTTATGGTTCAATACCTAACCAAAATGGTTGAGATAAACCATCTTCACTTATCATGGTATCGGTAGGCTCATCATAGTGGTGCTGTGCTTGTTGAATAATGGTTTGCGGTCTATTAGCCTTTCTCATTTCAAGAAGCCAATGCCCAAAACTCTCGACAGCAGGGGATAGAATAGCAAACATTAGAGCGCAAAACCACATTAGATAAACCGTTGCCGCCGCATCAAGAGGTATTTCAATTACAACCACTCAATAACCGCCTCCTTAGTTTTCTTAATTGTTGATGGGACCTTGCCAACGGTTCTTAATTCATTTCTTACTTCGGGAGCATTTTGCACTATCAATTCAGCATAGATGTCGGTTTCACGGAATCCATGAATACTCTCCTCAACCACTGCTTTCTTCTTAGGCCAATCAACCTGAGCCTGCGAAGACTTAGTACCAAACACAAGAGCAGCCCTTGCATATTTTTCATCCATCCAATAGCGAGCGTCACTAACAATTCTCATTGTGTCTATATCATCTATGCGGTTCGCACGGTGAAAAGCCTCAGCAAGAGGCATAGGGGATTGTTTGAATATACCCCAAACACGAGCCCTGTCACCCCACTTGAATAATGCGTTCATTGGTTGGTTATGATTTTCTTTCTTGGTCTTGGCTGACTTATCTATGAGTATGCCATTCCCTTCTTTTATCCCCTTGCACCCCTTGCGGGGGATGACAACCAACCGATACTCGATATACGGAAGCCACTCCTTAGCCATAGAAGCAGGGAATGATTCGCAGTGAAGAATGTATGTCATGTCCGGTAGGTTTGGGGGTGAAGTCATTTCTCCATACATAACGATAAAGTCGCCACGCTTGAAAGAGGTATCATCACCTGCATATATTATTACTCCCATTTCAATTCCGCCCTACTTACCCATTACAGATGCCCCTTATATATATGTTTATCTCAGTTACTTGAGGGTGTACCTTGTATGTCCTGTGGAACAACCTTATGCCCTCCACAATGATGACAAGTTTCGACAGCATTACTTTCAAAACCTCTATAACCAATACTACCATTACCTTCACAGACCGGACATAGTATAAGCATAACACTTGCACACATACTGCAACGATGTTGACCTGTCACCACATTGGTTAAGGTATGAATGTTATTCCTCCACTTACCGCATTCAATGCAATAACCGACCCATTTAACATTTTTTGTATCTGTATGTAGTTTGTTTTTTCTTTTCGCCATTCTCAATCAACTCTAATTGTCCTCGTCTGTATAATACTCCGAGAATGAATGCAACAGACTTTTGGCTGATGTGCTGAGTCTTTTGGGGGAATGTAATATATCCACTCGAATACAAATCGTGACTTGTAATCAATCCCATATCCTCTGCATCCCATAACTCGCAAGCCTTGAGCACTGCGGCCTGTCTATACGCTTTCGGTCCACCACCTCTGCTCAAAGACATTCCCCACATATTGTAAGCGAACCTTCTTCGTTTGGTCTTTCTTGCCAACCTTGGTCGGGGTCATCATCCGAAGCACTGTGACGCTCATACGAGTCCAATGAAGCAGATGGATTACATCGAGCGTGAATGATTTTAATTGGGAACACTTCTTTCTTCTTAGCCCAAAAGTGCAAATCAATACCTTGTCCTCTATCATCATCGTCTTTACTTAGAAGAGGTAAATCGGATGCCCCGTTAATACGAGCCAACCACGAATAAGCATCAACACCACCAAAGACTCCATAGCCTTCGTAGTCTGTCTCAATAATTGGGTCATGGTCTGGGGTGAGCAATAAGACTTTCTCCTTACCCTTAAAATCCTCTTCACACTTGAAACATTCCCAATCTTCTCCTTCGGATAGAATAGCCTCATCACAAGCCGCACATAACCATGAAAACTGACCCATCATTCATCCCCCATAATATCGGTGTAAAGAGCCATGAAGTTCTTCATCAGTGTGGCTTTAGAACCCGTGATACCAAAATACTTCTTGACATGGCTGACCTGCCAAGTGCGTGTAGGTTTTGCCCCTAATTCACACCAAAGTTTTAAGTCTCTTTTACTTACAATTAGATTCCATCTCGCATTACCCATAGGTGAACCGCCAACCAATAATACTGATTCGCCGTTAATTCTCTTTTCATTATCACTATTCAAATCACTCATGAACGGTGATTCTAAATTGTAAGTCATGAGTTCAACTCCCATCTGCTAAGTGAGCCATGTTCACTATTGTATTCGGACCTGCATTCCTCCATGAATGATAGTGCTTCTCTATTGGCTTCATCAGCCTCTGCCCCAATTTCAGTATCGGGGTCTTCTAATGCTTCGGGGAATCCTTCGAGCCATTCACCGTCTCCATCAGTGCAACGCTCGTCCTCATAAGCCGCATCAAGAATCCACTCCCAAACTCTGTCTTCGTTGATAGAGTCTCCGGGCTCCCATGAATCGCACATATAGTTTTCTGCTCGGTCTATTACACATAGACTCATTTCAACCACCACAACACAATAAAGAATACTCTTGAGTTTCTATTTGGTAGCATTATTCAATCACCAAATCCGATTTGTTCTTATTAACTTGAAAGTGCTCTAATGCTTGACTGTATGCGTTACTCCCCATGAAGTATATCACAAGGGGGTGACCCATCATATTCATTCGCCCACTCATTTGAACCGTATAGTAATCAATCCACATTTGTTCTGTTATTATGTATGGTGTCTCCATTATTACCACTCCATTACCATTTTGTCGATGTTGGCGACATGTATCGTGCGATAACCTAATGATTCCCAATACTCTATCAAGGGAGGCCAATAGGCTTTGTTATTTTTATTTAAACCTGTGTGAGTTCTTCGGTCGCCATGTCTAATAGCGTTTTTGATATTTCTCTCACCCACACATTTAAGTGCCTCAACCATATCTTTATACTCATCGGTTTCAGTTAATTTCCTTCTTGCTTCATCTGCTGTTATCATTCATTCTCACGCTCCTCTTTGTGTTCTTCGACTGTTTTGTTAGTATTATATCCACCATCACCTGCGAATGCTCTAAACTCTTCGGGATAGATAGTGTATTCCTCATAGATGAGGCCTTTATTCAAACCATGTTCAACATCATTTGCGACCACATCTTCCCACCATCGGATGCCATGTTGTAGTCGGCGCACTGCGATACGATAAATATCCTCAGTGTGAAAGTAAAATGCCAAATCAATTCGACCACCTGTTTCTGGTTCGTCTGCATCACGCTCATGCCAATCGGATAATGTTTCAACACAACCGACTATTTTAACAAGGTGTTTGCACCCCATGTTGCTCATGAACTCTTGTATATCATTAACATCGTCACACTGTACGACGATAGAAGGCCAAATAGCAAGGATATTGTAATCCTCCTCTTCTTCTGTTCCTAAATCAAAATGCCACCATAGAATATCGTTGGGTTTCTCGGCAGGCTTGAAATCTAAATCAACCTCTGTCAATTCAATACCTCTTTCTGCGGCTATTTCAGTAAGTGTCTTTTCGCCCATATCATTACCACACTACGCCTTGTATATAAACATAACCCATTAGGCGTTTCCATTGACGCTCACTTAGATTCCACATTTCACGGATAGCGATATTGGTCATCCGATACCGACCAACATACCATTGATAACCACCATCAGTTAAGACACATATTAGACCGTCTGCGTACATAGCCCTAAGTAAATCGGGGAACTGTTTAGTGTATATTGGTTTAGTCTGTAAAGAACGATGACGCTTTCGCCATTTTGGTCTATCCTCTTCAACCTGTAATTCCTCTTCTAAGGAAAAGTCTTTTTCGTCGGGTTTGAAAACATTATGACTACCCCTTCTGTTTGGTTTGAATCCTTGATATGTACTCATTTATCTCACTATCCTCATTGTGCCACAGAATATACTTCTCTGATGTTCTTTAGACCATTTACCATGACGGGGTGACCTCGTGTAGCCAATATAACCACACTCATTACACCTGCGCCACTGCTTAGGTCGACCACCATTAGTACCTGCCATAATTAATCCTCTTCAATCTCAATAACATGAGATGGTTGTTTCAATCCAGCGAATCGTAATTCAATTTGGTCAAGCAGTTTCGGTTCATGTCTTAAAGTCTCGACAAGAACACCCATCACACCATCCATTTTCTGTTGAGCCAACATCAATTGTGAATCAACACCTATCTCTTTCTTGAGTTGTCCGACCAATCTAAGCATACCATTCAATTGTCCTGTGAGTTTGACAGCATCAGTAATCCAATCAGTATCAATCACACCGTCGAACCGTTGTCCTTCTAATTCATCAATCCAACCGTTGATTTTTAATGCTGTATTCTCCGCAAGGTTAAGTGTGCTGATAGACTCTTGGCGCATAGCCTCAATCAATCCGGCACGCACAGGGTCATATTCAAGATGTTCTTCAAGGTGAAGATTGACAGAGCCCGGTAGCCAATGGTATTTTGTTTCAAGGAATGATGGAGTAATTTCCATCCGATGTAGTTTTATTTCAATTGGAACACGATTAGGTGCATTACATAGCGCACAGTCGGGGGATTCTAAACACCACTGCAAAACAGTTACAGTCTCCTCATCCTCTTCATTCATTATTCGGGTTTCAATCTGTCTTCTCGTTTTCATTTCAATCACTCCAACGGTGCTTAACTATTCCTCGCACCACACCATTAAATACTTTACTATTGAGAAGCATCATCAACAACCTCCTTCTTACCATATAGAAAACGACTTTGTGATGTATCAAAGACCCTTATTATCAAACCATTCTTATGTAATGCTCTTAATAGGCTGGCTATTGATGAGGAGTTAAAGTCACGACCACAGAAGCCCCTTTCTTTATTACTATTGACCCTATGTGATATATCCTTAGCAGGTAACGGTTCATCACCAAGTGCATGAAGTGTTCGTTTGATATTTCGCTCTGTAAAAGCACCGCCCGCTTTGACCATTCAAACACCTCTTTTCCATTCGCCCCAATCAAGGGCTTTCTTCTCTTTAATTGGTGGTGGCTCATATCCGATACGACATACAACACCTTTACGACCTCGGCCTTCTTTATCAGCCTTAATCTCATGATACCACTCTTGAGGTACAAGTGATTCTTCAATCCACCTCTTTGCTGTTTGATAATCACCCATAGTGACCATCCGTGATACCTCTTTAACCAATGTGGATTTAGGCAAGTCACGCAACCAAAAGGTCGTCTTGATGAGTTGTAAGTCTGCATCCATAACTGTTCGTCTCATCCTTAGTGCATCCTCAAGTATTCCCATTAATCGTTCATCAATACTGATTTCCAATACAGGGTCAGGGTTATAGTCTTCTTGCATGACCCAATACCCAATCATAAGTCTACGATATAGGTCTGCTTCAAAGGAGCGTACTTCACTTCTTTCCAACCACACCTGCACATCATCTCCAAAGCGTGTCTGTGAAGGGGGATTGAGCATAGCACTTAATTGTCTTTCAGTGAGCCATTCACGCATAGCGAAGCGGAGTTTGTTTGCCTTAGCCCTTCTTTCACTGCTCATATTTGTCATTTTCTGTCCGGCTTGTTTATACAATAACTCTTTAGCAGGGTTCATGTTAATATCAATGATGAAAAACCTCCTATCTAATCCCGATTCTAATTCAAAACGACCCGGCTGAGTCCCTGCCCAAATGGTCATTCTTGTTGAGTATTGTACCCATCCTGACCGCATACCTTTCATAACCCTTCCCGAGTCTGTTGAAGTGAGCAATTGATTCTTCATATCTATTGAGTGGTCTTTCTTACCTGCGTCTATCACGGATGAAAACTCTTCAAATCCTAAGAATCCCCCACACATCTCACGAGCAAGTGGGCGACCCATAACCTTACCTTCTTCATCAACCGACCCAAACATACCTGCTTCTGTGATTGAGTTTGGACCAATCATTGTTCGGAATCCTTCACCCCTTGATGCCTTCGGGCTCCAAATAATACCTGTACCTGCATTGAGAAACATATCAATTAGTGCTGTCTTACCAGACCCTTTTACACCACGCATAAGAATGTGTATTCGAGTGTCAGCAACATGACCCATAGGTGTATAGAATGGTGGGTTCGGATGACGCATAGGACAATTGGGAATTGAAAACTCACCTTCTTCAACCAACTCTGGGTCAAAGTCACACATAGAACATTTGTTCATTGAATTAAATAAGTGTGCTCCTATACTTGCTATGAATATAGGGAGTTTGTCTTCGACATCAACCATAAAGTTAAGGTTAGCGTAATTTTGTAGTGATTGAAATATATCCATTCTAATTCCTCAAGAATAGACAAGGCGTTTTGGGTCATAGTTTAATTCGTTTTCGAGTCCTTGAGGTAATTGCGTTTAAGGTGCTTGGCCGTGTCTTGTTTGGCCGTGTGGGTGTACCCTTATAACGATTGCCTTTATACCATCTCATTCTATTCTTTCTATTCTTTCTGTAGCCTACTGAATAAAATAACCGTTGTATGTCGCCCCTGTTTGAGGTATTCTGTTATTTCCCCTACAGGGATTTATCTTTAGTAGTGCCACTCTGAGTAGATAAATACCCTACACGAATTAACATAATTAGCAGAACCAGCCCACTGCAAGCCATTATATATTTCAGTCGTCAGTAGAAAGAATAAAAAGAATTATAAAATCAAACGAATCCCACTACTTTCTCAACACACCAACCAACAAAATTAGCATTATGAGCCAACGGATTACGCTCACTTGCATATCTCAGACCTAAACCTATCAAGGGTGTGCTTGCCTCTGCAAGTAATTTTCTAAAATCATAGACCCAAGGTTCTTCACTATACTCCATTATTTCTATGATACTATTTTCATGACCGTGAAATGGCTCACTGTTAAAAGAACAATTCAACAATTCCATTAACTTATCCAGACCGCTAAGTAATATATCCCCTTTGACGAATGGCAGAGAAAGTGTAGCCCACGGAGAAAATACAACACTATTCATGTTTCTTGCCTTAGTGTTCGTTGAATAAGTGGTGAAGTCTAATACCCTTATGTCATATGGGGCGGCTATCACCCACATAGTGCTATTGAAGCCATCTGCGTCAAGGGAGTCGCTGTTGAAATCATCAAAGTTAAAATGTCCTTGCTTGTGCCTGTCTTCGCCCATAACTTAACCTAAACACGGACACATATAAATACTTTTTTCTCATTCTTCTTCATCTTTCTTCCTCCACTCTGTTGCTTCTATGTTATCAACAAAGTGAACCGCACCCACATTAAGACAATTTGGGCAAACTTTCGGTGGGTCATTAGCCACTAAAAAGAATTGCTCAAAGCAAGAAAAACATTCCCAAAGGCAGACCGGCATATACACTCCATTGACAGGCATACACCATTCTATGAGACATCATCTTAATAATCCCCCTACCTTTTCTAATTAGAGCCGAAAAATGAGTGAACGACACAATACCCCCCACCTTTTCTCGTTGTTGAAGTTTGAGAGAGGAGTTTCTCTCCTCAGACCGGCAACCCAATTTATCATGAGAGCCGAACCGGCCGCCTGTATAGAATGCTGTTGCCACGAGCCACTTCTCGCTGGTCATAGTATGCTTTAGGTAGGTGGGAGATGCGGCCGAATGTTCACGATTGCAGTCGTGAGACACATGACACACGGAGGTAGGTTGGAGCCTGTTTTTGCAGACCGCACCCCCCTTGAATACCAAAGAGAAAAAGGTGGGAGTCATAACTGTGGTCTGTGAGGAAACCACACGAAGAGGAAAGTAAGGTGAGAAACTTAAAACTCGCATATTGTCATGACCCCCTTGAGTAAATTGTCGGTAAATTATTCAAAGTCAAGACCGTACTTTTCATTGATGGTCAGTATTCGTTGCATGATTGCGACATGGAGTATATGTTGTTTTTCTGTATCAAGACCACACCACGCTTGAATAGGTGATGCTCTGAACACTATCCATCTGTTGTGGTAGTATTCGGATGGGTCTTCTTCATCCCATCCCGAGAAAATCATATCGAGGTATTCTTGTTTGTTGAGTTTAGACCATATATCCCTTAGTGCAGACATGAAGTCGTTTGGCGTGGCTGAGATTCGGGTACTTTTGATTACTTTATCGTTCATATTTTTTCCTCCTTACATTCACAATCCTCGACCGTGTCCCCACAGCCTGCACAACTCTCACAGACACAACAATCGTCTCCGAGTTCTTCACAAGTCTCGCAATACAGACCGTCAGTGATTAACATATCCACATAGTCGTTGAACCCACACCGATAAGCGATTGGGTCACACTGTCTAAGAACCACTGATGCGTAGAAAGTGATATTACCGACACGAAGTTCTGTGTCTTGACAATCATCGAGCATATCCTTGTATGCGTCTTCGAGTTCGACATTCATTATTCCCACACCTCCTCTAACTTAACAAACTCCTTATCATAGCACGAGATTTCCTCAGGCCTTTTCCAATCAATAGTTTGCTCGCTATCATCATTCTCTAAAGTGAAAATGTCTCCATTCTTTAGAATAACCACACAGACCCCGTGACTGATATAGATTTCTTCGACATCATCCATCTTGATATTAGAGCCCTCTGGCGAATTAAATGTGATGAAGCATTTGTACTCAGCCTCAATAAAAACAATTCTCTTGTCAATCATTCTTCCTCATCCTCGTAGTGTGTAGCATCCTTTGGTAGAGATTTAGCGAGCCATGAAACATCACAGGCTTCGACCCGTGAATAGTGCAAATCAACCGAGCAATTAAATGTTGGGTCAGCATAACCAAGAGGTCTCAAGGCGTTATCAATTCTGTGGGTCACAAAGGACACGACATCTTCGACTTCTTGAGAATCCATGACTTTGCTTGAGCCGGTGATACTGATTTCAAAGCGAGCGCTTCTTGTATTTCCACCGAGCCTTGCTGAAACCCATTCTTCTCCAACAGTAAAGTGTAGCGCATATCCATCATCATAAGTCTCGTTGCCCATATCAGACCAATAAACATATACTGCGTTGCTCGAACCGCCTGCAAACTTTTGGTATTCAGTGCTTCGCTTCTTCTCGTACCCAAGACGAGGTTTCAAGCCTTGTAGTCGAAGGAAATTGATAATCTGCTCGGCTGTTCCGTCTTGCCAAGATTGGAGGACAAGTGTTTCTCCCTTACACATGATTTTCGGCGTTGAAGTCTCAACCGCTTTAGGTCTGAAAACTTCGGCATCGACCTCATCCTTTTCATAGTCGTACCATATGATACCTTTCTCTGCGAGCGCATCACAGTGTTGCCAATGGACTTCTCTTTCATGGGGTGGAATTGTCTCATATCTAATTGAGACAACCCTTTTCGCTGTTCGTTGTGCTTCATTTTGGTTCGTCATACTTGTTCACCTACTCAACCTTATCCGATGCCCCTATATAAAGGCTGTGGCTCTTCGACAGTTTGGTGTTGTTCATGCTGAAAACTCCTTTACTATCTCCTTAATATCCTCATCATCATCTTCCTCATCATATTGTGCTTTGACCCATCTTTTAATCCATGCTTCTGCTCGCTCGACGATAGTTAAATGCTGTGTTGTTTCATCTCTGTTATACAGACCGTGTGATGCTGATTCATCAAGACCGAAGTCGGCATACATACAGTCGTGACAAACATATTCTCCACTGCCGATATACTCAAACATATTGAAGTATGCTCCATTGACTGTGACCACTAAACTATGCTCTTCATCATCTGCAACAATAGAGCCGTAAGTTAAAACCTCCCATAAGTCACAGGTTGAGAAATTACTTTGTCTGTAATTTGCGCTCATTCTAATCCCCCATCGAGGACAGCAAGAATGTGCTCCGGCAATTCATCAGTTAGAAAGGTAGGTGAAAGTACTCTCATATACCCGTGCAAATTATCTCCGTAATAGAGCATAACTTGTATCTGCTCGGCATACGAAAAACCTTCTCTTATGATATTCGGTCCATCATCATACTCTATCCATAGACCATCCATATCATAGTCGTCTAAATTATTTATCTCATAATCTTTTGTCATATCGCATCACTCCGCTTCATCTACACATAGTATTACCCCTATATAAAGACTATGGCTCTCCGACATAATTCACTATATCGGATATGAGCTCCTCCATTTCATCATAAATAGGGTCATCCCATTCATCGAGATTTAATTGTTCGAGGAATCTAACACAGACCGAAACTAATGAATACAATAATAACTTCTCTAATTCCTTCATGCTCAACCCAACCTTAGTTTGCTCCAAATATCCACGCCTCTTCGACCATCACGGGTGCGTATTATTGAGCAGTGGTGGTTTTCGGATAGTGCGTGCTCCTTAGTGAAGTACTCCTTATGGCACTTATCACATATATGGTCTCTGGTCTTGGGTGTCCGTGCCTTGCGCTCACGCTCTGCATCTGTCTCCCCTTCTTCTTCTTCGGCAGACTCGAATATCATATTCTCACCATCATACCTCCAAAACTCTATACTCCCGCTCGGTAATTTGCCATTGTATTTGAGATTTGTTAATCCCTTCACATCGGTCGTATTGTCAATGAAGAGAAGATAGATAATGGCTTTCTCTGCTGAGCCCCTGCGAAGACAACGACCCAAAGTCTGTACCCGAGCCCTTGTTGCATTTGTACCACTGACCATAATACCAAGGTCAGCATCCGGCACATCAACTCCTTCTGTAAGAGCCTTGCATGACATTAGAAGGCGAGACTTTCCATCCTTAAAATCCTGTAATGCTTGGTCTTGGTCTTTGCGTTTCATCTCACCGTGATATATGGTCGGGGCAAGCACGGGTTCGTCAAGCCATCGAGATACATCGGGCGGCTCAATACCGGCCTCCTCCCATGAAGTACCTACCCATATTTTCGGCTTCTTCTTATCCTCTTCTAAATTGATTAGGTCGGGCAAGTGTGGAGGACAAACGCCGGTATATTTCGAGTGCATCCATTCGAGTTGATTGATTCGTTGGTGAAAGAGCATAGCCCTAAGGTCGGGGTGCATATCGAGGATAGCATCCACACATGAGAATCGGTGGAATGATTCATTGAGCACACGCTTTCTCGCTTGACACAGGTTCTTGAAACTTGTTAAGAGCCCGTCTTCTTCTTCACCGTTTTGACCCGGTTTGATTGCAAAGAAATTGGTCGTATCACCATAGCGTTGTCTCAGTATGAATGAGATTGCTTTAATGTCATCTGTATAGTCGAGATACTTTTTGCGTTCCTCCGAAGTCAAAGGTACTTTCACCGCTCGAACCGTGAATGGTATAATAACACCATCAGCACGACCTTCTGTATATCCATAGGTATGAACCACAGGTCCACATAAATATGATACCATGCCGAGTCCGGAGTCTTCACGCTGAGGGGTAGCCGATAGTCCGAGAATAGCATTATGCGGATTATTGATGACCGCATATTTCCTTGTTTGACTCCCGAGATTGTGGCATTCGTCTGCAATAATTAAATGGTCGGGGGCAGTTTCAGGTAGACCTTTAGCGGCCGTATCAACGGTCACCACATTGATTTGTTGCCAATCTCTGCGACCACCACCTAATACACCAATTGGCTCATTAAACGCCATTTGGAGTTGTCTCCTCCACTGATGCTGTAATGCTCGTGTTGGTACGAGAATTGTTATATTCCCCGTTGGATGGGTCTGGAGCCATACATTAGCACATTCAAGAGCGAGGATAGTTTTACCTGCTCCCGTGACCGCTTGTATGATACCAAACCATTCTTTATCGACGAAGTTCTGTCCTTTGACATTCTCTTGATTTTCATTTTTCCATGAGCCCACAGCGTCTTGTTGCCACAGGTAGAGTTTAATGTCTTCGGCTTCGGGATGAAGGTCACGCAACATCTTGCTGACCCGTTGCTGGCTCAATATATCCTTAATATCTCTATTCTTCTTCATCATCACCATTCTCCGTCATTTTATTAGGTAGGACAATTTTCTTATGCTCTTCGGCTTCAAGAATTAACATCTCGGCCACTTCACTAAGACGCTCTGGCTTGAGATTACCTGCAAGACATTCTTGAGCACAGATGGTTAAGCGGTCAATGATTGCTTTAACCTCCATGAGACGGGTTTCTGTTTCAGACCACTTCGACCACGGATGAAGACTCTGTACCGCATCCTTTCGAGATTTATGTGGCTCCCATTCACCTGTTCCACTAATTGCGGTCACATAAGAAGTATTCTCCGGCAGTGGCTCAAACATTTCGCTTCCATCTCTTACATCATAAATGAAGTAGACCGTTTCAGTGATACGGTTTCGTTGCTGTCTCACGAACCTGTCAAAATTAGGTAATTCGGGTTCATCGGGTATATCACCATTTAGGTCTCTTACATCAATCTCATCTATTTTTTCATCGGCCATCTTAACAACTCCTCTTCAAACTCACTAAACATTGTAAGTATATAAACATATTGGCTCTCGGAGTCTTGGTCTTAAGTACGGACATATACGAGAACCCTCCCTTTGAGATGTATTCCGGTGAACCATTGTGGAGCAGCATTATTATAATCCATCTCCATGATTCCACCATCCTCGTTGCACCATGCTGAGACAATGTCGGACCGACCCCAAAATGTACGGGGAACACTTTCAACATATCCGGCGACACACATTTGCGCCCATGTGAGCCAACCATCATCCTCAGGAAATAGACATGGGGTCACTTGATGTGACATACCATTAGTCTCTAAAACCCAACATTCATGATTCTCGCCACGCTTCGGCTCTGCCATCACCATTACTCCAGACCCCCATTGACTTTGTGCCACTGAACCTTGCCACCCTTGAATCTATGGAGCACATAACCGAAGGATTTCTTCTCCAACCTTTTGACCTTCATTTCATCGGTTGCTTTAAGAGCACCCTCTCTCGTAGAGTACCACTTAACCCCGAGCACTTCATCGGGAAACCACCATTCGAGCCGCCATTCTTTTACATTCTCATTCATATCCATCATCTCCATTGCCTTTCGCTTTGCACTCGGCACAACAGTATTCTTCTCCGTTTGGGGAGTCCATGTCGTATTCGCACCATAAGCAGTTTCTCGTTTTCATTATTCATCATCTCCTATTTTCTTCAAGTGTCGGCTTATCTCTTGCAAACACTGCTCACCGACAAGATTCACTATATTGCTCCCCAATGATAAATCCTTATCATACTCGGGGTGTAGCATTAAGTGCTCCTCTATCGCAAAAACATCTATTCCGAGCATTCTCCAACCATAAGTCTTTCCAGCCTCTAAGACCGCATATTGACTAAAAGAGGTCATTCTTCTTCATCTCCTGTTGTTTCTCCACAGTGGTTGCATTTGGCTCCATCTAATTCATCAGTATAGTCGAGATGCTTACATGGCCTTATTTTAATCTCACTTGGGATAAAAGTCTCATAGAAAATCTCTATCGGGAATATAGATTCACCAAGAGCCCATAGTTCATTCATTTCAATACATCTCTTGCAATCACACGGGTCTTCGTCTTCTGCTCGGAATCGTGAATGTTCCACATATGGGTCAATAACACAATCAACAGCCTTTTGAGCCTTTGTCGCCGCCTTCATCAGTGCTTCGGGTTCATCATTGAGAATCCTAATCCAATGTGATAAATACTCGGCGTGCATCATCTCACCTGTCAAACCAAATGCTCCCATCAAGAATGCTGACCCTAATTCGGCAATCAACTCCTCGAAGGCATAATCCTCTGAACCGAAACGATTCATGTTAGGCCGAGATTCCCTAAGTGGGTGACCTGTGCTATGCACACATTCATGACCCTTGGTCGCAAGGTAATGTAAATTATTCTCAAATTGTTTTCTCTTCGGTAATGCTATACGGTCACGGCTCGGGGTGTAAAACGCCCTGTCTCCACCATGTTTCAATTCAATCGGACCACCCTTTGTAGTCGCCATATAGTGAACCAAACAGTCATCCAACTCCTTCTCCATTCCGCTAAAGTCTTTGGCAGTCATCTCGCTACCTTCAACCTTCTCGAGTGGGGGTAATTCTGTTTGGTCACGGTTAAAGACCGTATATGTCCTCAAAAGGAATGAGACTTTCTCTTCATCTTTTCCTGTTTCCTTATTCTCTTTACTATAAGTAGTCGGTTTCCAAAATATGATGGTCGTTCCGGCTTCGCCTTTCTTGACCCCGTACCATTTGGTCGTCTTTTTCCAAGGTCCGTTTCTCCCATCCACCAATTCAAACTCCTTTTTAGAGACAGCGTGTTTAGTGCTCAATTTCTTCCATTGGTCATAAGTACCCCACTGAGCACTTTCAAACTCGAATCCACCGAGCCATAGAATAATAGTATTTATTCCTCTATACGAGGTTCCTCGAACATTATGTGGCATTGCATCCATTCCGAGCGAAGTCCAAGACTTGCTCCATGTACCAAAATCTCCTGTTTGTAAGCGGTCAATAAATGTATCAGCAAGTTCTCGCATCATCTCTTTACGAGCCTCTTTGCCGAGTCCACGCCCGAATGATTTTTGAGCCATATTAAGCACCTCCAATAAATGTTCTGTATTTAGCACCACAGTCCTCGCAATTGAAATTGCAGAGCCCTGCGTCTATATTCTCTTCACATAATGAGCAATCGTATTCATTCATTTTCTTTCACTCCCTCTACTGAGTCCTATGCGTTGCCGGTATATAAAGGCTTTGGCTCTCCGACAGATACTGCGAACCGAAAGCCGTTTAGTGAAATTATTCTCACCATCATTGTTCGAGTCACGAGTCAATACAGTGGTCATTCTTTGACCCCCTTCTTTAGCAATAAGAAAGGTCGTAAGCGTTTATCAGCATATGCTCCGGACATAATATCCTCCATCAACTCAAAGTCGCTCATCAACCCACGATAAGCCTCGATGTAATCGAGAATAAGTGTAGCGTCGATAGCCCACCATTCCTCTAAATTAGGATTCATCTTGGCTCACTACTCCACGGTTGAGAATACTTAGTTCCACAAATAGTACAAATCTCAATATAGTTGTCGCCATAAGGCCAACCTTCGGTTCGCCAAATCTCGTGTTTGGTTTTCATATCTCGACAGTCTGTTCTACATCTTTTTTTGATTGTGCTCATTCATCATCATTCTCCTTTGCTAATTTGTCCCAATCCTCATCATTTTGAGGAAACTTTTCCTCGACCATAATCTTCTCAAGCATATGAATAGAGATTGCATTAGTAATCACCATTGCTCGACCAAACATTACTGCTTCTTGACCTGTCATGCCCATGCGAGCGGGTAATTCGTATAGTCTGTCGCACCAATCACAGCACCGACTATGGTCTAAATGCACGGGATGCCCCTCATCGGGTTGACCGGTGTAGCCGTAAGCATAGGTAGAGTTGCCTTGATATTCCGAACCTTCATAGTGAGTTTCACCATTTATTCTCCAGACCATATCAAATCCACATATACAACATCTCATTGTGATTCCCCCTCATTCTCGACACATCCTTCCCAAAGGTCCCAAGCCGCTGAGGTTTGGCATTTTTCGCAAGAGAAGATGTAGTTAGGCTCCCAATGTATGAGTTGCCGTACCTCCGAGATTGCTTGAAGTGTGGCTTCATTCTCACAGTAATCGCATTCTCTCATTCACATTCCTCCTCATTTATCATCAACTCTTTTGGAACTGGTTCAGTCAAATATGCTCTGCCGGATGAAGAGCGTGACCAAGCCGAGCATTTTCCTTCATGCCCTTTAGGTCTATCACAAGTATATCTCTCATTATTGGTCCAACGAGCAATTTTCTCGACCATTGCACATCTATTCCAAGTCATTCTTCCTCAGTCTCCTTCAAAACCCATGAGCCTGTGTGATAACGACCATCCGGCAAAAATCTGCCGCTGACCCAAACACGGAGTTTCATCCATGCTTCTCGGGCTTTGTCTTTTTTCTTGGCTCTACTATATGGTACATTTCTCGCTTCTTTCTTTTCTCTTATCATATTTCATCCTCCTTAATTTTTCTTTTAATCTCGCTAACAATTAAGTGACCTTCTTCTGTAAGGTCGGGTGATGCTTCGTCAATGGCTCTTAAGCCAATGAGAACAAGTGAATCGGTGAGGTTTTCGGGAGATATCCATCCGAGCATATCACTACCATAGAGATTGATGCACCGACACATGAAATAATGCTCTTCTTCATTGAGCATACTTTTTAGTTTGTGGTTTTGGTTCGCCATGATGAGTCTAAGCGGTGAAAGTATATAAAGCCTGTGGCTCTCCGACATTAGTATCACCATTCGACCCCCCAATCATCATCCGGCTCTTCGACTTTTTTTTCCCAATCAACATGGTCTTGCCAATCGCTCGAACCGTTAGCCTTCATAGAATCACCTTCTCTCTTGTTGCTTACTTGTAAAGTCGATGTCGGCTTGGGCTTTTCTCCATCGGATAGTAAGAAGAGCAGCGGTTCTAATTCCTGTCCACTCGTAGTATCCTCCATCGAGGTTTCCGTACGAGCAACAAAGGGTGCATAGTCGGCCAACATTTTCTCCACTACATGTGTCGATGAAATGGTGTTCACCACGACCTTCGCAGGCGGGACACGGAGCAATTTTCGCAAGAATAATAGCATAGGTCATTCCTCCACCTCACTTAGGCTCTTGAAATAGTCTTGAACTTCTCCAATAGTCATTTGCTCTCTAATAGACCATGAGACGATAAAGGATTTGTGCATTCTCCGACAGTTTCCGCACGGACAAACATTCGAGTAATCTATTTCATCGGTCATGAGAATCACCAAAACTCTCCCATTTTCTGCTCATCATCCTTCTCAAGCACTTTGGTCACGAATTGGGCGAGAACTTCTGTCTCGCCTTCTTCTGTGACCGCTTCAACAGTCCAATGCTCACGAGCAGTGCGTATTTTCATTTTCTTATGTCTCTTGCAAGAGCAAGCACATTCTCCGTATTCGCCGTTGTGCTCAATTTCTTCGCAAATATGGTCGGGTAATATATCTCCCGCCATTACTGCTATTTCGCTCTGTGAGACGGGAAAATCATGACCCATTTCATCATAGACGCAATTGAGACAATCGTCGCATACGACTTCTTTGTCCGGTATGGTTTCATTTTGGTTCGCCATGTTGAGTACTATGTATCGCCCATATATAAACCCACCGGCTCTCCGAGTTTTCACCCGCCCCTACTCTCTTAAGTATGAGTCGTAAGGGTCATATAATGAAGCAATTCGGTCCGAGAAAACGCATCACATAGGGTTTAACTCTAAGAGCCGCCACCCTTATATACCCCACCGCCGTAGAACTCAGTAGGTGGAACAACAGGTGCAGACAGCCTACAACACTCGGTGGTGAGAAATAATGAATAACGAAGAAAACGAGGAAACTCAAGAAACAACAGAGATTACACAGTGGCAAGAAGGCGACCAAACTCACGGAGCTCGTGGCGTAAATGTCATGGGTCTGGAGGGTTGCATTCGAGTCAAGGGATGCCGAGAGATTGGAGGCTTAGAAGTCGCCATTTTCGAGACTGATGTTGCTTTTCCACACCGCTCCGCAAAGGGCAAGTGGACAGTAAAGGTCGTAGGTCTTGGTGATAATGGACCTATGTTCAACACAAAGACCCGCAAAGAAGCAATGAAGGCGGCTCGCTACCCATCTGTATGGAGTCCAAAGTGTGCAAAAATCGTAGAGAAGATTGCACAAGCAAAGGTCGATGCAGAAGAAGCAAAGGCTCAAGCGGCTGAGGAAACCACAGAAACGGTCGAACCTGTTGATGCTTGAAACCTTACGGTCAATCAATAATCCCCAACACGGTCGGAGTGGGGTGTAGCCTTCGGGAGACACCCTGCCCCTTCTTAGTGGGCTGATGGTCTGAACACGGTGTAGATGCCGTCTCATTACCTATTTCATCCGTTGCTCTGCGACAGGTGTAGGTATTGAGATATTTTACCCGTGCATAGAAAGGTCGGAGCATAGTGTAGGTATTGAGATTTTATCTTAACAACAATAGGTCGGGTTACGGTGTAGCCTTAATCTCTTTAAGGATTTTGGGAATAGGTCTAAGAGTATGAGAGTATTAACCGAGCGTAAGCAATATCAAAAATTGCTCACACTTTAGGTCGATGTTTTTTCAACAAATTGAACATAGGTTCATGCTCGCCCATAGGCACTCCAAGTTCTTCTCGCCATAGCACTTCGAGCAGACTTCTGCAATCCTCGAATGTATAGTCTTCTCTTACTGCTAAGAACCAAAACCAAGTGTCGCTTACAACTCCTTTCATATTGAGCCAATTACTGACCTGATAAAGGTCAGTCCATTTTTCTGTATGCTTTGCTCTTTCGACACACTCTTCCCAATTCTTCCTCTCTTCTTCTTTCTCCATATTTTTCACCTCCCTTCTCAGAGAGAGCAGAACCGAATGGTTTCAAAGGATAGCAATTGCTCACTGCCCAAGTCTTGTATAGTCTCGTGGTCGTGCTAACATTTTCCAAGTTTCTCCATCTCCACGGTCAATTGCTTCAACCATAATCTCAAACAATCCAATCTCATGATTACATTCCTCGCAGATAAATATGAGCCCATCTCCGTCTGTGCTATAATCACGCAGGCTCATTGGGTCACCACAACAAGTCTGCTCGCTCCACGCACACATACCAAGGTCGGTGTGTGCATCACAAGGCTCTTCTTCGCAATCTTTAAGGTCGCATAGATGTTGTCTCTTCACTGTTATCTCTTTTCCATTCATTTTTTTTCTCCCCCCTACGTAGAGCAATATAGGTATAACTATATAAAGCCTTCGGCTCTCGGAGCGGGGTCACGACTCACCCAAATCAAGAGCCGAGAAGGTCATTTATTGTTGCTCGGGGCAGGAGAGCAAGACCTGAACCGTAAGCCACCATTAAAGGTGTTCACAGTTCTCCTATCTTCAAGCAAATCCGACACCATTTATCCATCTTACACTCACATCTCTCTGTAACAATGTGACCTGTTGCGATTATTTGCTCTAATTGAAGTTTCAATTGGGTCATAACTTTAAGGTCTTTTTGCATAGTCTCTTCATGACGGTCAGTAATTTGACCCATTCGCATAATTTCTCTCTTTACCATAATTTTTGCGGCCTCGCTCATATCGCAATGGTCTAAAATACGACACAGTAATGTTGCGCTTTCGGTCCAAGTCGGCACACAATACTCTAATACTTCATCTCGTATGACCAATTCTTTACTTCTCTTAGTTTCTTTCTCTTCTATATTCTCACCCCCTGTGACGCTCTGTCTACAAGGAGCAATAGTGGTGCAAGTATATAAAGGTGTTGGCTCTCGGAGATTTGTGTCGGAGAGCCAAAGGGTTTATATATTTAGAAAAGAATATCTCTTTGTAGGCAGAGAAAAGGCCGCAGGAGGTGAGAAAAAGAATGAGCGTTGGAAAGAACACAATACAAACAGAGGAGTTTAGAGAGATAAGGTTGACCTGTGGGTCGTCACATCTACACCATACAAAGACCTTGAGTGAAAAGTATGGTATTAATGGAATGTCGGTTACTCTACATAATGTTGAGAAAGATAAGGTCACCGTATGGTGCTCCACTTGTGGGGCGACAATTTGGACAAATGTCGTATGATTATAGGGGTCACCCCTATGACATTATAGGTCTTCCTCTCCTCACCTTTTCTCACTATAACAACGACCCCCGAGGGTCACGAATCATACAATGGGAGCCGAGAAGGTCTTTAACTCTTTCAAATGAGCCGAGAGAGACGAGACAATTGGGAAGGTGCGGGATGTCGTTTTCCCTTAACGACACCCCACTCCGACCGTTATCTATCCTTAACCTAAAGGTCAAGAATCATTCAAGGGTCACATGATGACCAGCGTTTTCGAGTGTTTCAACAGCCTTCTCAAGCTCAGCGACATGTGCGACAAGGCTCATTGTTGCCTTCTCTATAACATCACCATCTTCACCTTCTCCGTCTCGCCCGACTGTATAATCGCACACTATTTCTCCCGGAGAATTACCGCATACGAAGTAAATTGCTCGTACTCGATTAACAACTCGGACCTTAACCCAAGCCATCTCGTGATTAGTGACCTGATAGGCGATATCCTCGTCTATACATTCTCCATCTTCATTCTCGAATCCAAGTATCTCGACCCCATGTTGCTCAAGGAAATCTAAAATATACTCGACCTCTTCTTGATATCTCATAACTTTGTTTCTCATTTCATTCTCACCCCCTGTGTCCTTTTCTCTGACTACACTACCTAATAGGGGTGCAAGTATATAAACCCTTCGGCTCTCCGAGTTATCGCTCCGAGAGCCACCATGTTTATATAGTCAAAAACCTATTGCTCTTTGTAGGCAGAGAAAAGGCCGCAGGAGGTGAGAATATAGTAAATAAAAATGAGACTGATGATGAAAACGAGATGAGAAAAACTTGGGACATCTCTATGGATATGAGCCCTCATGATTGGGGTCGCTTGGTGTGGTTTCTCGCTGAATCACGCTCCTTGATGATGGGTCACGGACAATCACATGTAGACGAGCATGAGCGAATGATGGAGCACTATCTGCCTGAGATTTGTATCGAGTATTATTATGCATTGGTCGAAGAAGATGGGAGCGGACATTGAGATTATCTCAATTGATGTAAGCCCCAATAGGTAGGGCTTGTCTCTCTTCTCTTTTCTTTTGGTATATGTTGAGCCGAGAAGGTCCACTTTTGGCAGAAGGAGTGTGAGCGAGAGCAAGACCTGAACCGTATGACACCCATTAGGGCATCTCACCAATAGGGTAGTATAGCATATATCTCGTTGAACCTGTTCACACAATCCTCAACTCCATACACTTCTCCACCATCTGTGGTGTCGTATTGCCTGTCAAAACCTGCTCCACATTTCGGACATACCAGCTCAAACCAAAACACGCTCGCATTCTCTTTAAATACTCGCCATGCAGTGACTCTAAATATATTACCACAATGTTCAGCTCCCATGTTCAACAATTCTTTATTCTCAAGTTTCTTGCATCTCATTTCTCCTTCTTTTACCATTTTTCTTTCTCCCCCCTTCATTGAGCAATCAGCATACAAGTATATAAAGCCATCGGCTCTCGGAGTCTTATGTCGGAGAGCCAACACCCTTATATAGTACCATGCACATTAGGTAGTAAGGAGGAGAAAAGTAAATGAGCAAATACAAAGAAGCACTCGTCGACCATGATGGCCGATTGATGTGCTCGAAGAGACACGCCAAGACTAAGGTCAAGGTACACGGAGACGAAGACAACCCCGATTGGGTCGGCCATATCATTGAGATTGAATGCGAGACTTGTGGCGAGATGCTGTGGTATAACGGGTCGTGAAGTTTAAGGTCGCCCCATGTGGGCTTTCGGTCACAGGTCTTGCTCTCCTCACCTTTTCTCGCCCCACCAATGACCCCCGAGGGTCACGACTCGTGGAGTAAATTGACCCGAGAAGGTCTTTAACTCTTTCAAAAGTGAGCCGAGAGCCACAGCCCACAGGTAGGATGCAACCCCCTATTGCTCGGGGGCTACACCCCACTCCGACCGCCTATGTGCATGATGCACAGGTTCAGTATCGCTCGTTGTAAGGGGTTCCACTTTCAGCCCAATATAGTTCTTGGTCTGCTCGGGCTTGACTCTCCTCCTCATCCTGCTCTCGCAACATCTCGTAGTAAAGTCTCACAGCCCATGCTGGCTCTTGAGCCGGAATACATTCGCAGTGGTCATCATTACAGGTAGAATACTTAGTCTCCTCGGGGTAATCGTATGAGCATGAGCCATATGCGGTCCATCTCTTCACGATGATTTGCTCGTGAAGGTCGTGCAAGACCTCTATCTCTTTCTCTTCGCTCCAATCAGCCACAACGGTCATAAAGCAAGGGGTGTAGGTCAGTTTGAACTCACCACTCCCTTCTCGCCACGCTTTGAGCGCTTTCTTGACTTGCCAAGACTCGATGCTCCACTTATAGGTCGATTCTTCTTCCAAGCGCATGGTCATTGAGGTGTTCGTAAAGTGATACTTCTCAATGTTCGCCGCAAACCTTGCCTCACACATATCTCGGGCTTCTTGCTCGGTTGAGCCGTTGCCGGATGCGTTGAAAACATTGCTCGCTCTGCGAATGACCCATTCTCTTTGGTCTCCATGAACCTTCTGCATCTTCTCTGTGATTTCTGCATCAGGTCTGCGATGAGCCTTACCTCGGTAGTCGTAGACGAAGGGTTTCTCACACACCGGCTTATGGTTCTTGAGCCACTCAGTGTATTTGATACTGT
>Ga0114997_10000053_pt1 | contig 74457 bp, 81 predicted proteins | sample ArcticOcean_MG_C_2_FD_87045 | JGI IMG/M metagenome (GOLD analysis project Ga0114997, IMG submission 87045) | Marine microbial communities from western Arctic Ocean - ArcticOcean_MG_CB4_136 | ecosystem: Environmental > Aquatic > Marine > Oceanic | place: Arctic Ocean: Canada Basin | collected... | reverse complement strand
TACAATTTTTTTACCAATAATTTCATTTCTTCTAATTTATTATTTAATTTCTGGAGGCTCCTTTGGTTTGGTATGGGTAGAAACAGGCGCTTGGGGAGGTCTATCTTTAACATTTATAGTTTCATTCTTCTGTTTAATATTTTGTTTTCCAATAGGAATGATGTTAGCTTTAGGCAGAAGATCAGATTTACCTGCAATTAAATATTCATCATTAAGTTTTATTGAGTTTTGGCGTGGCGTTCCTTTAATTACAGTTTTGTTTATGTCAGCTGTAATGTTTCCAATGTTTTTACCAGATGGAACCTATATGGATAAGTTAATTAGAGTAATTATAGCAATTACTTTATTTGAGGCTGCTTATGTTGCTGAAGTTATCAGAGGAGGATTGCAAGCGCTTCCTAGAGGGCAATACGATGCTGCCAAATCTTTGGGAATGGGTTATTGGAAATTACATTTATTAGTAATACTTCCCCAGGCATTAAAATTAGTTATACCTGGTATCGCAAACACCTTTTTAGCTTTAGTGAAAGATACACCGCTTATCCTTGTTGTTGGGTTATTAGAATTAGCAGGCATGTTAGGAATAGCTAAAACTAATCCCGAATGGTTAGGTTTTTCAATGGAGGGCTATGTTTTTGCTGCTATTATATTCTGGATTATTTGTTATTCTATGAGTAGATATAGTCAAAATTTAGAAATAAAGTATAAAACAGATAGATAAAATTATGTCAGAAAAAATTATTCAAATGAAAAATGTCAATAAATGGTTTGATGATTTTCATGTTTTAAAAGACATAGATTTGAACGTTGAATCTAAACAAAAAATTGTCGTATGTGGACCATCTGGTTCTGGAAAATCTACCTTAATAAGATGTATTAATAGATTAGAGGAACATCAAAAAGGAAGTATAATTGTTGATGGTACTGAACTGTCAGAAAATACAAAAAATATAGAAAAAATTCGCGCAGAAGTAGGGATGGTTTTTCAGCAATTTAATTTATTTCCACATTTATCTATATTGGATAATTGTACTTTAGCTCCAATCTGGGTAAAAAAAATGGCAAAAAAAGATGCTGAAAATTTGGCTATGCAACAACTTGAGCAAGTTCAAATAGCTGATCAATCGCAAAAATTTCCTGGCCAACTATCTGGTGGCCAACAACAGCGTTGTGCCATAGCTCGTGCATTATGTATGAAACCTAAGATTATGCTTTTTGATGAACCTACATCAGCGCTTGATCCTGAAATGATCAAAGAAGTATTGGATGCGATGGTTAACCTAGCTAAAGCTGGCATGACAATGATAGTTGTTACACACGAAATGGGATTTGCTAAGGAAGTTGCGGATGAGGTAATTTTTATGGATGAAGGGATGATAATTGAAAAAGCATCTACCAAAGAATTTTTTGCCAATCCAAAAAGCGATAGAACTAAGCTTTTTTTAAGTCAAATTCTATAATTTAACAACATGAAGAAATTATTTCAGCTATTTTTTATAATAAGTATATTTTTGATTCCAGTCTTGTCAAAAGCTGACGTCTTGCATTACAAAAACTTGAATCGTATAGATTTTGATATTTACAGAAATAATAAAAATATTGGAAAACATATTTTTACTTTTAATAGGACCAATGAAATAACAATAATAAATAGTGAAATTAATTTTGAAATTAAGAAACTAGGAGTAGTTATTTACAAATATTACGCAAAAGGAACAGAAACTTATAAAGATGGACAATTAATTAAATTTAATTCAAGAACCAAACAAAACAAAAAAGATAAATATGTTAATTTAAGTTTAGATGTTGATGAATACTTAATCGATGGATCTTCTTTTAAAGGTAAAGTTTCTACTGATGCAATTCTTGGCACTTGGTGGAATCATAGTATAACGAACGTAAAATCTCAAATTAGCGCTGTATCGGGAAGAATTATTAAGCAAAAAGTTGCTTTTTTAGGCAAAGAGGCAATTGAAGTGCAAGGTAAAAAAGTAAATACTTTACATTTTAACTTTTTCTCTTCTGATCCAAATTTAAAGAAGGATAAAAAATTAAATACTGATGTTTGGTATGAAGAAGAAAGTTTAAATTGGGTAAAAGCTTCCTTTGATAAGAAGGGTAAATGGGAATATAAGTTAGTTGACATTAAATAAAATATTACTTTTATTTTTTAAGTACAATTAATGCATGTAAGTCAATGCTTATTTTAAAAAATTTTATATTTAATTTAACAAAAAAGTCAAAAAATCGGCCAAGTAATTGAATATAAAATTTAAATATTTTTTTATTTATCTCTTGCATTACACCATAAATTTAGGTTTAATTTAAAATAATTTAAGTCCAAATTATGACGAGGGGGAATAATGGAAATAAATTTTAATAAACATTTAGGTGCTAAACTCAGGATGAGAAGATTGGCATTAGGATTAACACAAACAAAAGTTGCCCAAGCTATCAAAGTCACATTTCAACAGATTCAAAAATACGAAAAAGGAACAAATGGAATAAGTTCTTTAAGAATAATGCAATTATCAAATTTTTTAAAAGTACCGGTTATATATTTTTTTGAAGATTACGTTCCAGAAACCCCAACAGACACAGCTCAACAACCAACTCAAGTAGAAGATTTAAATTATTCTTTCTTAGTTAAACTTTTTTCTAATTTTTCAGATCAACAGAAAGAAAAAATATTTCAAATCTTAAAAAACACAAGAACTTTGGAAAAAAAAGTAAGTTAGTCATTTTGGCTCCTCGGGCAGGACTCGAACCTGCGACCAATTGATTAACAGTCAACTGCTCTACCAACTGAGCTACCGAGGAATAACAACAAGATACTTTTTTTTTAACACAAAACAACAAAAATTTTGGAGGCCACGCCCAGAATCGAACTGGGATGGAAGGATTTGCAATCCTCTGCGTAACCATTCCGCCACGTGGCCAATTTTCATTAAATTGAATGAATCAATTCTTTGTTTTATATCAAATTATTATATGTTTAAGCAAAATGCAAAATTCAAATTATAATCACACAAATATCGAAAGAAAGATATATAAGTACTGGGAAAAAAATAAATTCTTTAAACCAAAAAATAATAAAAAAAAACAATTTTCAATAGTCATACCCCCTCCAAATGTCACTGGAAGTTTACATATGGGTCATGCATTAAATAATTCTCTACAAGATTTATTAATACGATTTTATAGAATGAATGAGTATGAGACATTATGGCAACCAGGAACAGATCATGCCGGTATAGCAACACAAGCCTTAGTAGAAAAAAAATTATTAAAAGATGGAATTTCAAAAAATAAACTTGGGCGAGACAAATTTATAAAAGAAGTTTGGAAATGGAAAAAAGAGTCTGGTGATAAAATCTTAAATCAACTTAAAAAATTAGGTTGCTCATGCGATTGGTCAAGAAATAGATTTACTATGGATTCTGATTTATCTAAGGCAGTAATAAAAACTTTTGTTTCACTTTATAATGAAAATCTTATTTACAAAGACACAAAATTAGTTAATTGGGATACTAAACTTGAGACTGCTATCTCAGATTTAGAAGTTGAACAAAAAGAAGTTCAATCAAGTTTATATTTTATAAAGTATAAAATATTAGAAAATCAAAAATATATTACAATAGCAACAACTAGACCAGAAACAATTATAGGTGACACAGCTGTTGCGGTAAACCCAAACGATGAAAGATATAAATCATTAATTGGCAAAAATGTTTTAGTCCCAATTATTGAAAGAAAAGTAAAAATTATTTCTGATGATTATGTTTCAATAGAACAAGGTTCTGGAGTTCTTAAAGTTACTCCAGCACATGATTTTAATGATTTTAATTTAGGAAAAAAACACAATTTGGAATTTATAAATATTTTTGAAAAAAATGGTAAATTAAATAATACATCACCAGAATCCTTAAAGGGATTAGATAGATTTGATGCTAGAAAGAAAATTATAGATATTTTAAAAGATCAAAATTTACTTGAAAAAATTGAAGGGATAAAAAATACCGTACCTTATGGTGATCGTTCTAATTCTATAATTGAACCCTTGCTTACAGAACAGTGGTTTGCGGATGCAAAATTTTTAGCAAAAAAAGCAATTACAAATGTTAAGAATAAAAAAACAATCTTTTTTCCATCCAATTGGTCAAACACATATTATGAGTGGATGAATAATATTCAGCCTTGGTGTATTTCACGACAATTATGGTGGGGACATCGTATACCAGCTTGGTATTCAAAAGATAAAAAAATTTTTGTAGCAGTAAATGAATCTGATGCAAAAAAACAAGCATATAAATTTTACAATAAAAATGTTGAGCTTAAAAGAGATGAGGATGTTTTAGACACATGGTTTTCTTCTGCCTTATGGCCGTTTGCAACATTAGGCTGGCCAAAAAAAACTCATGAGTTAAAAAAATTTTATCCAACTTCAGTTCTTGTTACAGGATTTGATATTATTTTCTTTTGGGTAGCAAGAATGATGATGATGGGATCACATCTTATAAAAAAAGTTCCTTTTAAAAAGGTTTATGTTCACGCCCTAGTAAGAGACGAAAAAGGACAAAAAATGTCAAAATCAAAAGGCAACGTTATTGATCCACTTGAAATAATAAATAAACATGGCGCCGATTCATTAAGATTTACTTTAATTTCTATGGCTGCCCCAGGAAGAGATGTAAAACTTTCAGAAGATCGTGTTAATGGATATAGAAATTTTTTAAATAAAATATGGAATGCAAACACATTTTTAGAATTAAATAAATGCAAGTATTCCAAGGAAATTAAAATTAAAAAAACTAACTTGGATATTAATAAGTGGATATATTATGAGTTATTTAAAACTAATAAAGATGCACAAAAACATATATCTAGCTTTAGATTTGATGAAGCGGCTAAAGTTATTTATCAATTTGTTTGGCATTTTTATTGTGATTGGTATCTTGAATTTCTTAAACCAATTTTCATGTCTAAAGATAAAAAAAGTTTGATTGAAACACGTGTATTTTCAAGTTTTATCCAATCAAATATATTAATAATGTTGCATCCATTCATACCATTTTTTACTGAAAATCTTTGGCTTAAATTAAAATTAAATAAGATCTTAAAGACACCATTAATGTTTAAAAATTGGGACTTACCTTTTGTTCCAAGCGGCACCTACAAAGAAAGTCACAAAAAAATTGATTGGATAATTCAATTAGTTAGCAACATAAGGTCTACTAAAGTAAATCTTGATATACAACCTGGTGAATTTATCGACATTTCAGTTTCCGAATTGAATAGTAGTAAAAAAAAAATCATAAAAGATAACGAAGATGTTCTAAAGCGGGTTGCAAGAATAAATAACATTTATAATTCTAGCGTAAAAAAGAATGGTGTTAATATTATCGTTGGTATTGAGACTATAAGTTTATATTTTAATAATAACATTGATTTTACAATTCAAAAAGCAAACATTTCTAATAAAATTAATCTTTTAAATGATAAAATTTTATCTTTAGTTAAAAAGTTGGAAAATAAGTCTTTCTTACAAAATGCACCAAAAGTTATAGTAGCAAAACAGAGAAACTCATTAAATACTTATAATATTGAGCTTAAAAAGTTGAATACTATTCTAAATAGTATTAAAAATTAATTATGAAGATTGATAAAAGTAAATTACCCAGTAGACACACAAGCGTTGGTGTTCAAAAAGCACCACACAGATCTTTTTATTATGCCATGAATTTAACTAAAGAAGATGTAAACAAACCTTTTGTTGGTGTTGTTTCTACTTGGAATGAGGCCGCGCCATGTAATATCGCTTTAATGAGACAAACTAAATCTGTAAAGAGAGGTGTTACAGATTCAAATGGTACACCTCGTGAATTTTGCACAATTACTGTAACTGATGGAATAGCTATGGGTCACGAAGGAATGAAATCCTCTTTGGTATCTAGAGAAATTATTGCTGATTCAACTGAATTAACCGTAAGAGGTCATTGCTATGATGCTTTGGTTGGTGTTGCTGGGTGTGATAAATCTTTACCAGGTTTAATGATGGCTATGTGTCGATTAAACGTTCCAAGTGTTTTTATGTATGGTGGATCTATATTACCAGGAAAATTTAAAGGCAAAGATGTTACTGTAGTTGATGTTTATGAAGCTTTAGGTAAATATACACAAGGCACTATTAAAGAAAAGGAGCTAGAAGATTTATCTTTAGTGGCATGTCCGAGTGCAGGAGCATGTGGGGGGCAATTTACAGCTAATACAATGGCTTGTGTCTCTGAAGCCATTGGTTTGGCGTTACCTTATTCTTCTGGAACACCAGCTCCATACGAAGAAAGAGATAAATTTGCCTATGAAAGTGGTAAAACTGTAATGAATTTAATCAAACATCAAATAAGACCTAGGGACATAGTTACTAAGAAATCTTTAGAAAATGCCGCTACCGTTGTTGCCGCTACAGGAGGCTCTACAAATGCTGGGCTTCATTTACCTGCTATTGCTAGCGAATGTGGAATTAAATTTGATTTAATGGATGTTGCTAAAATATTTAAAAAAACTCCATACTTAGCTGATTTAAAACCTAGCGGCAAATATGTCGCTAAAGATATGTTTGAAGCTGGTGGCGTTCCACTGATTTTGAAAACTCTTCTTGATGGCGGTTTTTTGCATGGGGATTGTTTAACAGTAACTGGAAAAACAATTAAAGAAAATCTTAAAAACGTAAAATTTAATGATAAGCAAAAAGTTATTAGGAGATACAACAATCCATTATCACCAGATGGAGGTGTAGTAGGACTTAAAGGAAACTTAGCACCACATGGTGCAATAGTAAAAATTACAGGTTTAAAAAATCTTAAATTTACTGGTAAAGCAAAATGTTTCGATAACGAAGAAGATGCTTATAAAGCTGTTTTAAATAAAAAATATAAAAATGGTGATGTTATAATAATTAGATATGAAGGACCTAAAGGAGGACCAGGCATGAGAGAAATGCTTTCTACTACAGCAGCTATTTATGGTCAAGGAATGGGTGATACTGTTGCCCTTATAACTGATGGAAGGTTTTCTGGAGCCACAAGAGGTTTTTGTATAGGGCATGTTACACCCGAAGCATCTGTAGGTGGTCCAATAGCCTTAGTTAAAAATGGTGATATAATTGAAATTGACGCCAAAATTGGAACTGTAAATATTAAAATTTCACAAAAAGAATTAGCGAAAAGAAGAAAGAAATGGAAACCTAAAAAAGAAAATTTCAAAACTGGTACTTTGTGGAAATATTCCCAATCTGTAGGACCTGCTTCTAGTGGGGCAGTTACACACCCAGGAGCTTCTAAAGAAGTTAAGTGCTATGCTGATATATAAAAAATGAAAATAAGACCTGTTATTTTATGTGGTGGAGCAGGGACAAGACTATGGCCTCAATCTAAAAATAATACACCTAAACAATTTATTGATTTTGGAGGTTGGTGCTTATTTGAAAAAGCTATTCAGAGAATAAAAAAACCTATTTATGACTATCCAATTATAAGCACTAATTCTAAATACATAAATCAAATTAAAATTTGCCTAAAAAAATTTAATGTTAAAAAGTATAAAATAATTCTAGAGCCGTCTAAGAGAAATACAGCTTCAGCAATGTTATCGTCAGCACTAATAAAGGATATTCCAAATAAACAAAGCCTAATTTTCTTTTCTGCAGATCATTTAATTGAAAAAAATAATATATTTTGTAAAGAAATTAATAAAAATAAGAATAATTTGACAGAAAAAAATATATTTATTTTTGGTATAAAACCAAAATCACCATCTAGTGAGTATGGGTATTTTTTAACTAAAAAAATAAACAAGAATCTTAATAAAGTAAAAAAATTTATTGAAAAACCTGATAAAAAAAAAGCTCAGAAAATTATCAATCAAAACGGCTACTGGAACTCTGGAATGTTTTTTTTAACCAAGGATTCAATTATTAATAATTTTAAAAAATATCAGCCAGCCATCTATAAAAATTGTGCTAAAGCAGTCTCTAAAGCTATACTTAAAAATAATACGTATTATTTAAATAAAATTTTTTTTACCAAAGCACCCGCCAAATCCTTTGACCACGCTATTCTAGAAAAAGCAAAAAATATAAACGCTATAAAGCTTGATATTCCATGGTCAGACCTTGGGAGCTGGAAAGAGATTGCTCAAATGTATAAAAAAAATAAAAATAAATACTTTAAGAAAAAAAATATTTTTTATAGACCTTGGGGTAGATATGTAAATTTATATCAAGGTAATGGTTTTTTAGTTAAAGAGCTATATGTTAAACCAAAAGCCTCATTAAGTTTACAAAAACATTTTCATAGATCTGAATATTGGCTGGTATCTCAAGGCCAACCCAAAATTACTGTTAATAAAAATACATTCCTAAAGAAGCCTAATGATTCAATTTTTATTCCAAAAAAATCCATTCATAGAATACAAAATATATTTAAAAAACCAATTAAAATTATAGAGATTCAAGTTGGTTCCATTCTAAAAGAAACAGATATAGTGCGGTTTAAAGATATTTATGGGAGAGTTAACTAATTTCTAACTCTACTGGAGTATGATCAGAAGGTTTATTTTTAGACCTAGGTTTTTTGTTGATATTAATATTTTTTATATTTTCTAAAATATTGTTTGAGACTAAAAAATGATCTATACGTAATCCGTAGTTTTTTTGCCAGGAACCCGCCATATAATCCCAAAATGTGTACTCTTGTTTATTTTTTTTTATATGTCTGTATGCGTCCACCAAGCCCATATTAATTAATGTTCTATACTTCTTTCTAATTTCCAATCTAAAAAGAGCATCATTTAAATATCTTTTAGAATCATAAGCATCTATGTCATCTGGTATAATATTAAAATCACCACCTATTACTATGTTTATATCTTTGTTTAATTTTTTATTAATTTCTTTAATAAATAAATCAATCCATTTAATTTTATATTCATACTTGTCTGTATCAACCGGATTTCCATTGGGAACATAAATATTAATAAATTCAATAACCTTTGATTTTATTTTAATTTCAGTTGAAATTATTCGCGCTTGTTTAATATTATCACCTGGCAATAATCGATTTATTTTATCCAATTTTTTTTTTGATAAAATTGCTACACCATTATAACTTTTTTGCCCACTTATATACGAATGATATCCAATTTTATTTAACTCCTCATAAGGAAAGTTTTTTTCTTCAGCTTTAATTTCTTGAAGCAATACTACATCAGGGGATGTTGATTCTAAGTAATCTTTAACGTTGTCTATTCGAGCTCTTATCGAATTAACATTCCAAGAACTTATTTTCATTAAAGTGAGAAAGAAATACCACAACCACAAGAAGATTTTGTTTTTGGATTCGATATTTTAAATGAATCTCCTATTAATTCTTCTGCAAAATCAATTTTTGACCCTTTTAACATATCTAAGGATGATTGATCTATAAGTATGTTATTCTGTTTTAAATCACTTTCTTCAACTTGATTTGTAAATGAAAAATCATACTTAAAACCAGAACAGCCACCACCTTTTACAGCTATTCTAAAATAAGTTCCAGTTGGTTTTTGAGCTATAAGCTGATTAATTCTTTCCACAGCTTTTTCGCTAAAATTTATTTCTTTAATCATTTTAAATCAATATATTATAATATAGTCATCTTATTTGAATTATGCAAAAATATTTTAATGAAAATTATTTAAAATCTTATGCTGTAAAATCAATAAATAGTAAAGGAAGATTTTATTATGAAACTGAGCAACCCATAAGGTCACCATATCAAAGAGATCGGGACAGAATCGTACACTCATCTTCATTTAGGAGATTGAAGCACAAAACCCAAGTTTTTGTTAATACAATCGGAGATCATTATAGAACAAGATTAACTCATTCTATGGAGGTTTCACAAATAGCCAGAACTCTAGCTCGTGCACTATGTTTAAATGAAGATTTAAGTGAAACATTAAGTTTATCTCATGACCTCGGGCACACCCCCTTTGGGCATGCTGGTGAAGAAACTCTTAGAGATTGCATGGAAAATTATGGAGGTTTTAATCATAATATTCAAACTTTACGAATTGTTACATTTATTGAAAATAAATATTACAAATTTTATGGGTTGAACCTTACCCTGGAAACCTTAGATGGATTATTAAAACATAATGGCCCAGTAGAAAATATAAGTGAGTACAAAAAAATTTTGAGAAAAGATTTTTTTAATAAAAATATAGTTTTTAATTCCTATCCATCTTTAGAAGCTCAAGTTGCGGCAATATCAGATGACATAGCATACAATAATCATGATCTCGAAGATGGTTTAAGAGCTGGTTTATTTACAATTCAAAAAATATCTGCAATTCCCTTTATATCAGAATTAGTTAAAAAACATGTTAAAAATATTAAAAATTATAGAAGAGAAGTAATTATTAATCAAATTATCCGAGATTTAATTAACGAAATGGTTTTAGATGTAATAAAAACAACAAATATAAATCTCAGCAAAAATAAACCAAAGGCTTTAAAAGATATTTATAAACAGAAAAAACTAATAGTTGATTTCTCTTATAAAATGAAAACTGTAGACAATCAGATAAAAGATTTTTTAAATCAAAACATGTATAATCACAAAAGTGTTCTAATCAATACAAACAAAGGCAAAAAGATAATAAATGATTTATTTAAAAATATATTTAAGAATCCAAAAAAATATATTAGCAAGGAATTATTAAAAATTGATGAAAAGGAACGTTTAATAGCAGATTTTGTTGCTGGAATGACTGATAGATTTGCTATTAACTTATATAATAAAATTAAATGAACTTATTTTCTGATTATCAAAAAAAAATTTTTGAATATTTAAAAATACTTAAAAAAGATGACATTATTGGTATCTCTGAAAACACAAAAGAGATAACAGTTGAGTTACCTCCCAAAAATCAAAATGCTCATATTTCTTGTAATGCCGCTATGATCTTAGCTAAATTTAATAAAACGTCACCAATAAAATTAGCAGAAATATTACAAAAACATTTTTTATTAAATTTTAAGGAATTTCAGTATATAGAAATTGCTAAACCAGGTTTTTTAAATATTTCTTTTCATAGTTCATTTTGGCAAAATTATTTAAGTGAAGTAATTAAAATGTCTAATAAATATGGATCAAATATTAATAAATTAAAAAAGTATAATATAGAATTTGTATCAGCTAATCCCACGGGTCCACTGCATGTAGGCCATTGTAGAGGAGCTGTTTTAGGTGACACTTTGTCAAATCTATTAGCGTTTAATGGAAATCATGTAACAAAAGAATATTATGTTAATGATTATGGTGGTCAAATTAAAAACTTTGTAGAATCTGTCCATCATCGAATATTAGAAATTACTAAAAATATTCCTTTTCCAAAAAAAAAAGATCTTTATCCAGGAGATTATATTGTTGATATTGCAAAAAAAATAATTAAAAAAAAAAATATAAAAAACTTTAACAATATTGAAAAAATAATCAATGTCTTAACTGATGAATCGCTGAAATGTTCAATGGAGATGATTATGGAAAACTTAAATTTGCTGGGCATAAAACATGATAATTTTGTTTATGAGTCTAAATTGATTAAAAATAACGTTGTAGCTAAAGCAATAGAAGATCTTAAAAAAAATAATTATGTTTATTCAGGTAAATTAAAACCACCCAAAGGAGAAATAACTAAAGATTGGAAGATTAGAGAACAATTACTTTTTAAGTCAACGCAATTTGGAGATGACATTGATAGACCTTTACAAAAAGCAGACAATACCTGGACATACTTTGCTGGAGATATTGGTTATCATTCAGATAAAATATTACGCAAATATGATATTTTAATAAATATTCTAGGAGCTGATCATTCTGGATATATAAATAGAATTTCTTCTGCAGTGAAAGCACTTTCAAAAAATAAAGTTAATTTAATTTGTAAAGTCTCTCAATTGGTAAAACTTTATAAAAATGGACAACCTTTTAAAATGTCCAAAAGGAAAGGTGACTATATTACTGTTGATGATTTAATTAAAGAAGTTGGCAAAGATTCTACAAGATTTATAATGTTAAGCAGAAGCAATGAAACAGAATTAGATTTTGATTTTAAAAAAGTTACTGAAAAATCCAAAGATAATCCAGTTTTCTATGTCCAATATGCATTTGCAAGAATTAAATCAATTTTTAGAGCTTTGAATTTAAATATTGAAGATGAGATAAAAATTTCTAATTTAGATTTTGAGTTAAATAATCATGAAATTCAAATAATGAAAAAAATATCTGAATGGCCAAAATGCGTTGAATTGTCATCATCTAAACTAGAGCCACATAGAATACCTTTTTATTTATACGAATTAGCAACTTTATTTCATGCATATTGGAATATGGGTAGTAAAAACAAAGAACTTAGGTTCGTTGCAGATCAGAGCAAAATTAATTTCCTAAGACTGGCCTTATTACAAGCTCTATCTATTGTAATAACCAATGGAATGAAAATATTAGGCGTATCCACTCCTAGTAGCATGTAATGATATTCAAAATCAAAAATATATTCTTTTTAATTACTTTTCTTATTTTTTCATTATTAATATTTAAAAAATATTTTTCAACAAAAAATATAATATTTACCAATAAATCAAGATCTTCATATAGTTTAAATAATAATTTATTAAATTTACCAATACTTCAAAACGATACGAAAGATATTTATATTTATAAAAATGATCTGGAGGAATTTAATAAAAATAGAAAAAAAAGATTCTGGGAAAAATTAATAAATACCAATGAATAAAAAAGCAGTAATTTTTGGAATTAGAAGTTTAAAGTTATCAAGAAGTGAAATAGAACTATTTAAAAAAGTTAAACCATGGGGTATTATATTATTTTCAAGAAATATTAAGAATATCCAACAGGTAAAAAAGTTAACGAATAGTATAAAAAATATTTTTAAATCAGAAAAATACCCAATATTAATTGATCAAGAGGGCGGCAAGGTATCTAGAATAAATAAAATTATTGATTTAAGTTATTTTTCACAACGACATTTTGGTAAACTTTATAGCAAAAATAGAAAAGCGTTTTTTATTCACTATCTAGTATATATTAATGCTGTATCAAACTTACTTAATGAAATTGGGATTAATATTAATACTGTACCAGTTTTAGATATAGAGAGAGAAAATGCGCATAATATAATTGGTTCTAGATCTTTTTCAAAAAATGTAAATGAAGTAGTTAAAATTGGAAAATTTTGTATTAAAAATTTTGAAAAAAATAAAATCGCAACTGTAACAAAGCATATACCAGGACATGGTTTATCAAAATGTGATAGCCACTACGATACACCAACAATTAGTACTAATAAAAATAAGTTAATTAAAAATGATTTTAAACCTTTTAAATTTTGTAAATCATATTTCACTATGACTGGCCACATTATTTATTCCTCATATGATAAAATTAATACATGCACACATTCTAAAACGTTAATTAATGATGTTATACGTAAGCAAATTAATTTTAAAGGAATTTTAATTTCAGACGATATATCAATGAAGTCATTAAAATTTTCATTAGAACAAAATGCTGTTAAAGCTTTTGATGCCGGTTGTAATTTGATACTTCATTGTAATGCCAATATTAAGGAAATGCATAAGTTATCTAAAGTTATTCCTTATATAGATAAGTTTACTGAAAAAAAAACATCACAATTCTTTAAATTTTTAGGATAAACTTATTTTAATGAATCAATTTCAAAATGAACCCCTAAAAATTAATATCGATAATTATTCTGGACCACTAGAAGTTTTATTAGATTTAGCAAAGTCACAAAAAGTTAATTTAGCTGATATTTCCATAACTCAATTAGCTGATGAATTTATCAACTTCATTAATAAAGAAAAAGATTTGAACTTAGATGTAGCCTCTGAATACCTACTCATGGCTACTTGGTTAGCCTATCTTAAATCAAAACTATTATTACCAGAAGATGAAGAAGAGGACTTTAAAGCTTACGAAGTAGCAGAGAAATTAAAACTTCAGTTAAAAAAACTTGAATTAATAAGATTGTTATCAGATCAGTTGATTAAAAAAAAAAGATTGGGTGTTGATATTCACATGAGAGGATTCATCTCAAGAAACAAAAAAATTTCTAAAAATTCAAAGTATGCAGTTTCATTGTATGAATTATTGAAATCTTATTCCAATCATACTATGAGAAAAAATTTTCTTTCTATAAACATACCTAAACTTGCAGTCTGCTCTACAGAACATGGAATTAAAATTATTAAAGATAACATACAAAATTTGTTAAACTGGAAAGATGTATATGAATTTATTCCAAGCGAATTTAGAAAAAGCCAGCAACTTAAAAAAACTGGTTTAGCTGGACTTTTTTGTGCATCTTTAGAGTTAACAAGAGAAGGTATAATTAATATAATGCAAAAAAAAGATTTTGATAAACTGTTAGTTAAAGAAAAAAAATGAAAAAAAAAAAACTTTTAAAAGTAATTACTTTTCCCAACAACCCAAATCAGGATGAAAGAAAAACTGAAGCAATTTTATTTGCAGCTGATGAACCATTAAGTGTTGAAAGTATTCAAGAAAGACTTGGTAGATCTGTAAATGTAAATAAAATTTTAGTATCTTTGCAACAGCAATATCTTAATAGAGGTGTTAATTTAATATGTATTGCAAACAAATGGTCTTTTAGAACTTCTTCAAGCCTATCCAAATTTATGTCATTACAAACTTTTTCTAAAAAAAAATTATCAAAGGCAGCTTTAGAAACTTTAGCTATTATTGTTTATCACCAACCAGTAACAAGATCGGAAATTGAAGAAATAAGAGGTGTGGCTTTTGCAACAGGGACATTAGAGTTATTTTTAGAGTTAAATTGGGTTAGGCCATCAGGAAGAAAAGATGTTCCTGGTAAGCCAATTCAATATATAACCACCGAAAGCTTTTTAAGTCATTTTAATCTTCAAAAAATTTCTGATTTACCAAATATTGAAGAATTATCGTCAGCAGGTTTAATAGATAATGAAAATATTGATTCTTCAATTTTTGGTACGGGCAAGTTTTATAAAGAACAAATAAACGAAAAAAAAGATAATATGTATTCAAATATTGATGAAATGTTAAATCAATCGCTAAAATCAGAAGAAGAATAAAAGAAATCTTTAATATTATAAAAAATTGTATATAATCTAATTATATGAGTATTGGTTTTTGGCAAATAGCGATAGTGGTTGTTTTGGTAGTTTTGCTTTTTGGAAGAGGTAAAATATCAGATCTAATGGGGGATATTGCCAAAGGAATAAAAAGTTTTAAAAAAGGAATACAAGATCCCACTAATGAACAAACGAACCTTGATCAAACTCCAGACAAATCAGCCGAAGACATCAATTCAGATAAAAAATAATTTATAATGCCACAAATTGGATGGTTAGAAATACTAATTATAGTGGTTTTAGCAATCTTAATTGTTGGCCCTAAAGATTTTCCAACTATGGTTAAAAAAATAGGCAGCTGGATAGGTTCATTCAAAAACTATTTTAGCGATTTTGAAAAAGACATAACTGATATTGAAAAAAATATTGAAGATGATTTTTCAATAAATAGCGATAAATATGCTGAAAAAATAAAAAAAAAAGATGATTAATGATAACAGTAAACAATCTTCTTTTGTTGGGCATCTTACAGAATTAAGATCGAGACTAGTTAAATCTATTATTTGTTTATTTATTTTCTTCATTATATGTTATTTTTTTGCTGAAAATATCTATAGTTTTTTAGTTGCCCCATACACTGAAGCAGTTAAAGACGATGAAGTAACAAGAAGAATGATTTTTACTGCCTTGCATGAAACTTTTATTACTTACTTGAAAGTAGCTTTTTTTACAGCCGTGTTTTTTTCAAGTCCACTCATTTTAATTCAAATTTGGAAGTTTATAGCACCTGGTTTATATAAAAATGAAAAAAAAGCTTTGTTACCTTATTTGGTAGCAACGCCTATTTTATTTTTACTAGGAGGTATGTTAGTTTATTATTTAATCATGCCACTTGCGATTAAATTTTTCTTATCTTTTGAAACAACCGCTCATGCAAACAACCTACCAATACAACTAGAAGCAAAAGTTAGTGAGTATTTATCTTTAATTATGAGATTAATATTTGCTTTTGGCATTAGTTTCCAATTACCAGTTTTATTGAGTCTTTTAGCTAAAGTTGGTTTTGTTGATTCTAAATATCTAAGAAAACGTAGAAAATATGTAGTGGTAATAATTTTTGCTGTAGCTGCAATTTTAACACCACCAGACCCAATAACTCAAATTGGCTTAGGAATACCACTTTTAATTCTTTATGAACTATCTATATTATCAGTTACTTTAATCGAAAAGAAAAAACAAAATGCATGATATTAAACTAATTCGAGATAATCCAAAATTTTATTCTAAAAAAATAGCTGAACGAAATTCAACTGTTAATATTACAACTATAATAGATTTAGATTATAAAAATCGAAATTTAATACAATCAAAAGAAAAGTTTGAACAAGAAAAAAAAATTATATCCAAACAAAAAGATAAAAATCTTTTTTCCAAATCTAAAGAAGTTTCGTTAAAAATAGATGAAATTATAGTAGAGCTAGCAAAAATTAAAAAAGAACTAAATTTTCTCTTAGGAACAATCCCTAATATTGCGCTAGATGATGTTCCCGTGGGTAAAGATGAAACAAAAAATACTTTAATAAACAAAGCAGGTCAAATTACCAAGTTTGACTTTACGCCTAAATCTCACGATCAACTTGGAAAAAATTTAAATCAAATGGACTTTGAAACTGCCACTAAGACATCTGGGGCTAGATTTGTTTTTCTTAAAGGAGATCTTGCATTGCTAGAAAGAGCTATTTCTAATTTTATGCTTGACGTTCATACTAATGATTTTGGTTATCAGGAAATATCACCTCCACTTATTGCAAACGATTCTAGCATGTTTGGCACAGGACAATTGCCAAAGTTTGAAAATGATCAATTTGAAATTCATCTTGATGATGAAAAGTTTAGAAAATTTTTAATTCCAACAGCTGAAGTTATTTTAACTAATGTTGTAAGAGATTCTTTTTTAAAATCTGAAAGTTTACCCAAAAGGATGGTTGCATCTACATCGTGTTTTAGAAAAGAAGCAGGTAGTTATGGCAAAGATACAAAAGGAATGATAAGACAGCATCAATTTTATAAAGTTGAGTTAGTTAGTATTGTGGAGCCGTCAAAAAGAATTGAAGAATTAGAAAGAATGACGAACTGCGCACAAGAAATATTGAATAGACTGAAACTTCCTTATCAAAAGATTCTTTTATGCACAGGAGATATGGGTTTTAGTGCAGAAAAAACTTATGATTTAGAAGTTTGGATACCTTCAGAAAACAAGTATAGAGAAATATCAAGCTGTTCTTCATGTGGACAATTTCAAGCCAGACGGATGAAGGCTAAGTATAAAGATAATAAAAATGATAACAATTTTTTAGCTACTTTAAATGGTTCTGGATTAGCTGTGGGTAGGACACTAATTGCAATTATGGAAAACTATCAGTTAAAAGATGGGTCTATAATTATTCCTGAGATACTTAGACCTTATATGAATAATAAGAAATTTATTAAATAATAATTATTGTTTATTTTTTTTATTTAGTATAATCATAGTATAATTTTAGGAGTAATTATGTCTAGTTCAGGTTTATCCCAGTTTGTTCCATTAATACTTATTTTTGTTATTTTCTATTTTTTTTTAATTAGACCGCAGCAAAAAAAAATTAAAGATCACAAGGCTATGGTTGCAGGCCTTAAAAGAGGTGATGAAATTGTTACTTCTGGTGGTATTGTTGGTACAATCGAAAAAGTAAATGAAGATGATAAAATCGACTTATTAATTACAGAAGGTGTTGTAATTAAAGTTATTAAATCTACTGTGCAAAGTTTATCAAACTCACCAAATATAAAAAAATAATTTTATTTTGTGTTATATTTTTCAAAAATAAAAGTATCAATTATTTATACAATAATAATTATTCTTACAGCATATTCTTTTTTAAATCTAATAGACGAAAACAAAAACTTCCTAGTTAATAAAAAAATTAATTTAGGATTAGATTTACAAGGTGGATCTTATTTACTTTTAGAAGTTGACTCCAGCCCTGTTATTAAACAAAAATTACAACAAAAATTGATTGATATTAGAAAATATTTAAAAACAAATAGTTTTAAATATCAAAATATTAAAATAGAAGATCAATCTATAAAGTTTCTTCTCCAAAAAGATCAAATTGAATCATTTCAAAATTTTTTTGTTAGTAAAGAAAATTTTTCTAATACTTATTATGACCAGTTTAAATCATTTGAAATGGATTTTTTTATTGAAGAAAATCTGGTTAATATATCTTTTTCGAAGTTTGGTCTTATTGAAATAAAAAGTTTAACATTAACACAATCACTTGAAATAGTTAGAAGACGAATAGATGAAATTGGAACTAAAGATCCAACTATTATCAAAAGAGGTAATGAAAGGATATTAATTGAATTACCTGGTCTTGCTGATCCAAATAGAATTAAAAAACTTTTAGGCAAAACTGCAAATTTAACCTTTAGGTTAGTTTCAGAAAATGAAAATACTTTTGGTTCTGAAATTCTTTCTTTTGATAATAGTGATGAAAAATTAAGTATAAGTAAAAGAGTAATAATAAGTGGAGACAATTTGTTAAATGCCACTGCCTCAGTAGACAGTAGAACTAATGAAGCTATAGTAAATTTTACCTTTGATAGAGTAGGTGCCAAAAAATTTGCTAGAGCAACTACTGGCAACATTGGTCGGAGAATTGCAATAGTTTTAGACGGAAATATTATTAGTGCACCATCTATAAGAGAAAGTATTATTGGTGGCAAAGGTCAAATTTCTGGTAATTTTACATTTCAATCAGCCACTGATTTATCTTTACTATTAAGGTCAGGAGCTCTGCCCGCGCCTTTATTAATAGTTGAAGAAAGAACTGTTGGACCAGATTTAGGAGAAGATTCTATTAAAGCTGGCGCAATATCTTTATTAATTGGTTTTTTCTTAGTAATTATTTATATGTTTTATAAATATAGACAATTAGGAGTAATTGCTAATTTGGCATTAATAATAAATCTTCTATTATTATGCGGAATTTTAACAGTTTTAGAAGCAACCTTAACTTTACCTGGTATTGCAGGAATTATTTTAACAGTCGGGATGGCAGTTGATGCTAATGTATTAATTTTTGAAAGAATTAAAGAAGAATTGAAAGTTGAAAAATCAATTATACATGCATTTGATTCTGGCTATAAAAACGCACAATCTGCTGTATTAGACGCAAATATTACCACTTTAATATCTGCTATAATTCTTTTCTTCTTAGGATCCGGTCCCGTTAAAGGTTTTGCTGTGACTTTAGGGATAGGCATATTAACAACATTATTTTCTGCTTATTTCTTTGCTAGGCACCTTTCATCAATTTATGCAATGACTAAAAAGGATAAAAATATTTCACTATGATTTATAAATTACCTAAAGATATTAAATTTTCAACTTTTTATAAAAAACTAAACCTTTTATCACTTTTATTAATATTTATTTCAATTTTAATCATTATCTTTAAAGGTTTAAATTTAGGTGTTGATTTTAAAGGAGGCACTTTAATTGAAGTTAGAATAGAAAATGATAATATTAACATAAATCAATTGAGACAATCTCTTTTACAAATGGATTTAGGAGATATAAAAGTTAAAAAATTTGGACAAGAAAAAGATTATTTAGTAAAAATTGAAAAAACTGATACCTCAAACACTAACTTTATTAAAACAATTAATAAACAATTAGTTTCTGATTTAGGATCTAATATTAATTTTAGACGTGTTGAAAATGTTGGACCTAAAGTCAGTGAAGAACTGTTAAGGGACGGTTTATTAGCCATTAGTTTATCGCTTGCAGCAATGCTATTTTATATTTGGATTAGATTTGAATGGCAATTTAGCCTAGGTGCAATTTTAGCAATTATTCATGATGTTATAATAACTGTTGGTATTTTTTCTTATTTATCCTATGAAGTTAATTTATCAATTGTTGCTGCAGTTCTTACCATTGTTGGTTATTCGATGAATGATACTGTTGTTATATTTGATCGTATTAGAGAAAATTTAAAAAAATATACCAAATCTCATATATCTGAAATTTCTAACATTTCTACTAATCAAACTTTGTCTAGGACTTTAATAACATCAGTAACAACTCTACTGGCTTTACTCTCAATTTATATTTTAGGAGGTGAAATTTTAAAAGGATTTTCCTTTGCAATGATTGTGGGTGTTATTATTGGAACTTATTCTTCAATTTTTGTTGCCACTCCTGTTTTAAATTATACAAAAGTAACTTCTAAAACTGTTTTAAAAGAAGATAAAGATTTAAATTAATAGAGATTTTGAGCCATTACCATAGTAAGTAACATTGGCAATGATAGTAAAGTGTTAACCCTTGAAGTTAACATCGCAACTCTTGCAGACTTTGCTTTTTCTTCAGAAGAAACTTCTACCATCCCAAGTGCTTTTTTTTGATTAGGCCAAATTATAAACCAAACATTATACGCCATAATTATTCCAAGCCACATTCCGATACCAATAGCTGTATTTTTTCCACCACCACTTCCTATACCTAAAGTCATTGCTTGGTGTACATAACCATTTACAGTAGCAACAATTAAACCTGTGACTATTGTAGCTAATGCAGCCCATCTAAACCAAAAAAGAACAGCTGGAGCTATTACTTTACCAATTGCTGGTTTCTGTTCATCAGGTATTTTAGGCATACTTGGAATTTGAACAAAATTTAAGTACCAAAGTAAACCAATCCACATTACTCCAGCAAGAACATGTAAATATCTAAACAACCAGCTCCAAAAAATTTGGTCAAAAGTTCCCCAACCTCCATCAGTAAAAAAAAGTCCTGCAAATAACAATATAGCAAGGATAATTGACAGGTGAATTGTTTTAGATAAAGACTGTAAAATTGTTGTCATGATTCACTATACCATTATTTATGATTTATTTAAGCAGTTTTTTTAAGTTTTGCGTTGATAATATTTTTTAAAAAATTACCTGTATAACTGGCCTCTATTTGGCTAACCTTTTCAGGGTTTCCTTCAGCTATAATTTTACCCCCATTAATACCACCTTCTGGCCCCATATCAACAATCCAATCTGCAGTTTTTATTACATCTAAATTATGTTCTATAACAACAACTGTATTTCCTAAAGCAACAAAAGTTTGAAGAATTTCTAGTAATTTTTTAATATCATGAGCATGCAATCCAGTTGTTGGTTCATCTAAAATATACAAAGTTCTTCCAGTAGATCTTTTTGATAATTCTTTAGCTAATTTAATTCTTTGTGCTTCTCCACCGGACAATGTTGTAGCTTGTTGACCAATCTTTATGTAACCCAAGCCGACTTTTTTTAATGTGAGCAATTTACTTCTCACTGTTGGAATATTGATAAAATAATCACAACCCTCATCAACACTCATATTCAAAACATCTGCTATATTTTTGTCCTTAAATCTAATTTCTAAAGTTTCACGATTGTATCGGCTACCTTTACAAACATCACATGGAATATAAACGTCTGGTAAAAAGTGCATTTCGTAAGTAATTACCCCATCTCCTTCACAAGATTCACATCTACCTCCTTTTACATTAAAAGAAAATCTTCCAACTTTGTATCCCCTAGATTTAGATTCAGGCAGATTTACAAACCAATCTCTTATTGGACCAAATGCACCAGTATAAGTTGCCGGATTCGATCTTGGGGTTCTTCCAATTGGAGATTGATCAATATCAATTATTTTATCTATTTGCTCTACACCTTTATAATTTCTAAAAGCTTTGGGTAATTTTCTAGATTTATTATTATTAAGCATTAAATTCAAAGCATTATAAAGTGTGTGAAGTATTAAAGTAGATTTTCCACTTCCCGAAACACCTGTTACACATGTGAAAGTACCAAGAGGAATTTTTAGATTAACATTTTTAAGATTATTACCTGATGCTCCTAATATCTCTAAAAATCTTCCATTTTTAGCAGATCTTCTTTTGTTAGGTATTAATATATTCTTCTTTTTAGATAAATAATTCCCAGTAATACTTTTGTTATTTTTAATTATATCTTTAAGTTCACCTTGAGCAACAACTTCTCCACCATTAATTCCTGCTTCAGGACCTAAGTCAATAATATGATCTGCATTTTCCATTGTTTCAGTGTCATGTTCAACCACAATAACTGTATTGCCTAAATCTCTTAATCTTTTAAGAGCTTTAATTAACTTAATATTGTCTTTCTGATGCAATCCAATTGAAGGTTCATCAAGAACATACAAAACTCCAGTAAGGCCTGACCCAATTTGTGAAGCCAATCTAATTCTTTGCGATTCTCCTCCAGATAGCGTTCCAGATTCTCGTGACAAAGTTAAATAATCTAAACCTACGTTTAATAAAAAATCTAGCCTTTCGTTAATTTCTTTTAAAATATGTTGTGCAATTTTTTTTTCTTTTTCATTAAGTTTTTTGTCTAACCCTTCAAACCATTTTTTTGATTCAGATATAGATTTTATAGTAACTTCACTTATATTTAATTGATCAATTTTTACACACAAAGCTTCATCCTTTAACCTCATTCCTTTACATTTTTCACAGCTTGATTCACTTTGATATTGTGAAATTTCTTCTCTTTTCCATTCACTTTCAGTTTCTAAAAATCTTCTCTCTAGATTATTAACAACACCTTCAAAAGTTTTTTTTGTAGAGTATTTTTCATATCCGTCATCATAACTAAATTTTATTTCTTCGTCATTTGATCCAAAAAGAATTATGTCTTTTATTTCTTTGGGTATTGTTTTCCATGGCGTATCCAAAGAAAATTTATAGTGTTTAGATAAAGAAGATAATGTTTGTGCATAATATAAGAATTTTGATTTAGACCAAGGCTCAATAGCACCATCTGCTAAGTTTTTTTTTGTATCAGGAACTACTAAATTAGGATCTACATTTAAATTTACTCCAATTCCCTCACATTCTTCGCAGGCTCCATATGGACTATTAAAAGAAAATAATCTTGGTTCTATTTCTTCAATTGTAAAACCACTTTCGGGACATGCAAATTTTGATGAAAAAACAGTTTTTTCTATTTTTCTGTATTTTTTAGGGAGAGATTCGTTCTCATATTCTACGAAAAGCAATCCATCTGATAAATTAAGGGCTGTTTCTACACCTTCTGCCAATCTATTTCCCAATTCACTATTTATAACAATTCTATCTACCACAATAGATATCTCGTGTTTTATTTTTTTATTTAAATCTGGGAAATCATCAATATTAAAATACTCTCCATCGACCTTAACTCTTTGAAATCCTCTTCTTTTATAGCCTGCAATTTCTTTTTTATATTCTCCTTTTCTTCCTCTTACTATTGGAGACAATAGATAAATTGTATTTTTTTTTGGAAGGTTTTTAATTTTATCAACTATTTCGGCTACACTTTGTGATTTAATAGGTTTGCCAGTAAATGGAGAATAAGGTGTACCAGCACGCGCAAACAATACTCTCATATAGTCGTAAATTTCAGTAACTGTAGCAACTGTAGATCTAGGGTTTTTTGAGGTATTTTTTTGCTCTATTGCTATTGCTGGGCTTAAACCTTCTATTAAATCTACATTAGGTTTTTTCATTTTATCTAAGAATTGTCGAGCATAAGCAGATAAACTTTCTACATATCTTCTTTGACCTTCTGCGTAGATAGTATCAAATGCTAATGAAGATTTTCCAGACCCAGAAAGCCCAGTTATTACAATAAACTTATCTTTCGGGATTTCTAAAGAAATATTTTTTAGGTTGTGTTCTTTTGCCCCTTTTATAACGATTTTTTTAAGCATATTTTTAATAACTATATCTAACCTATTAATAAAAAGATGGAAATATGTTATATTTGCATATATTAACAATTAATCATTTAGGAAATCTATAAATATATGGCTGGAAGTCTAAATAAAGTTTTATTAATAGGAAGATTGGGAGCTGATCCGGAAATCAAGCAAATGGTTAACGGAAAAAGTGTTGCGCGGTTAAGTATAGCCACAAGTGATACTTGGAAGGATAAAAGTACTGGGGAAAAAAAAGAAAAAACCGAATGGCATAGAATTGTTATTTTTAACGAAGGTCTAGTAAATGTTGTTCAACAATATGTCAAAAAAGGAGCCCAAGTATATATTGAAGGTCAACTTACCACAAGAAAATGGAAAGATGAAAAAGCAGGTGTAGACAAATATTCAACAGAAGTAGTTCTCCAAGGATTTAACTCAACTTTTAAAATTTTAAGTAGTAAAAATAGCCAAATAGAAAATGTTCAAGAAACGAATCAAGATTCAAATGTGGAAAAAAGTTCACTTCCCAATGACGACAACGTCCAAACAAATGACTTGGATGATGAAATTCCTTTTTAAATTTAATGGATAAAATAGAATCTAGCTCAGCTAAGGATAATTATAAACCAATATTTGTTTATGATGAAATGAGTTCATCATATTTATCCTATGCAATGAGTGTTATAGTAAGTCGTGCTTTGCCTGACGTTAGAGATGGTTTAAAACCTGTTCACAGAAGAATTATTTACGCAATGTATAAAGGAGGGTTTGATTGGTCTAAACAATTTAGAAAATCTGCTAGAGTTGTTGGAGATGTTATGGGTAAGTACCATCCTCATGGTGACCAAGCTATATATGATGCGTTAGTTCGTATGACACAAAATTTTTCTATGAGTTTGCCTCTAGTTGATGGCCAAGGAAATTTTGGTTCTATTGATGGCGACCCACCAGCAGCAATGAGATACACGGAAACTAAGTTAGCAAAAATTGCTGAATTTTTAATTGATGATATAGAAAAAAATGTAATTGAATTTAGAAATAATTATGATGAAACAGATAGAGAACCGACTGTATTACCTTCACAATACCCAAATTTATTAGTTAATGGAGCGGGTGGAATTGCAGTAGGTATGGCAACAAGTATACCTCCACATAATTTAGGAGAAATTATTGATGGCACCATTGCCTATATAAACAATAAGGACATTACTATTTCGCAATTAATGAAAATAATTCCTGGACCAGATTTTCCAACAGGGGGGGTAATTATTGGTAAAGATAATTTAAAACAAGGATACAACAAAGGTAGAGGGTCAATTAAAATTAGAGGTGAAATTGAAGAAGAAAGTTTAAAAAATGGTAGAGAGCGATTAGTAATAAAATCAATACCTTACCAAATAAATAAATCTTCTTTAAATGAAAGAATAGCTGAATTAGCAAGAGATAAAAAAATTGAGGGCATTAGTGATATTAGAGATGAATCTAATCACAAAGGAATAAGAGTTGTGATAGATCTAAGGAAAAATGTTGAGCCTGAAACTGTCAAAAGACAATTATATAAAATGACTTCAATCGAGTCATCTTTTGGTTTTAATACTTTAGCAATTGTTGATGGAAAGCCAAAAATACTTAATTTAAAAGAATTTATTTCTGAATTTGTAGGTTTCAGAGAAAACACATTAACGAAAAAAATTAAGTTTGATTTAAAAAAAGCACTTGATAAAGCTCATATATTGATAGGTATTTCAGTTTCAGTAGAAAATATTGATACAATTATAAAAATTATAAAAAACTCTTCCACTGTAGAGGTGGCAAAAAAGTCTTTATTATCTAAAAAATGGAAAATAAACAAAACTAGTAAATTGATAAAATTCATTAGTTCTGAAAAGGGTGGAACTAGTTACAATCTATCAGAAGATCAGGTTGTAGCAATTCTCGATTTAAGATTACAAAAATTAACTGCATTTGGAATTTCAGAAATTGAAACTGAGATTAAAAAACTTGCTGAATTAATTACAAAATATGAAAAATTATTAAAATCCAAAAAAGAATTATTTAATTCAATTATTGCTGAATTGAATCTTATTAAGGATAAATTTTCAGTTAAACGTAGAAGTCAAATTATTGACGCTGCATTAAATTACAATATTGAGGAAACAATTCAAAAAGAAGCAGTTGTTGTAACAATTACACATAAAGGCTATATAAAAAGTGGCTCTCTTTCATCTGTAAAAATCCAGAAAAGAGGAGGAAAAGGCAAGTCTGGAATTAAAACACGAGATGAAGATTATGTTGTGCAAATTTTTACCGCAAATTCTCATACACCAATCTTATTTTTTTCGACCCAAGGTCTTGTCTATAAACTTAAAACATGGAAAATACCTCAAGGATCAGCGTCTTCTAAGGGAAAAACTTTATTTAACTTATTACCTTTGAAAAGCCATCAATCTATAAGTTCAATTATGCCTTTACCCGAAAACGAGAGCGAATGGAGAAAATTATTTGTAGTTTTTGTTACAGCTAATGGGAAAATTAGAAAAAATAGTTTGGAAGATTTTATAAACGTTCAATCTTCCGGAAAAATTGCAATGAAACTTGATGATAATGATAAAATTGTAGGTGTTAAAATATGTAAAGAGGACCAAGATATAATATTAAGCACTCACCTTGGTAAGTGCATAAGGTTTATGTCAAAAAAACTCAGAGTTTTTAAGGGCAGATCATCAAAAGGAATAAAAGGCATTGATTTATTTAAAGATGATAAAGTTATATCACTTTCAGTTTTAGATAATGTTGATATAAAAAATAAAACTGCTAAAAACTTATTAAAAAATGGATCTAAAAATAGTGATGAAAAATCTGAAGCTTCAGCTAAACAAAAGTTTATTTTATCTATAACAAAAAATGGATTTGGAAAAAGAACATCTTTTTATGATTACCGAACAACCAATAGAGGAGGAAAAGGTATAATTGGTATCATTGCCTCAGAAAGAAATGGTCATGTAGCGGCATCGTTTCCAGTCAATGAAGGAGATGAAATTATTTTATCAACAGATAAGGGGAAAGTTATTAGATGTGCTGTAAAAGAAATACGTACTGCCGGTAGAAACACACAAGGTGTAAGGATTTTTAAACTTTCTGGAGAAGAGCAAGTTGTTTCTGCTTTTAAAATTGAAGATAATTTTAGTTAATTTCTTTCTATGAACAAAATTGGAATATATCCAGGTACATTTGATCCCATAACAGTAGGTCACATAGATGTCATTAGCAGATCTTTTAAAATCGTTAATAAATTAATTGTTGCGGTATCCAGCGATGATTCAAAAAAAAGCTTGTTTTCTTCTGATGAAAGAGTTTCTTTAATTAAAAAATCTCTTTTTAATGACCTTAAATTTAACCCGAAATTGTTAAAAATTTTATCATTCAACACTCTTACTACATCTCTTTGTGCCAAGCATAGAGCGACAATTATATTTAGAGGATTAAGAGCTGTTTCTGATTTTGAATATGAATTTCAACTCGCTGGTATGAATAGGCAGCTTAATAACAAAATAGAGACAGTTTTCCTTATGTCTGATCCTGATAAACAAGTTATTTCATCTAGACTCGTAAAGGAAATTGCAAAATTTGGTGGTAAAATTGATAATTTTGTCACTAAAAGTGTAACAAAACATTTAAAAGAAAAATATGATTAAAAAATTAATCTTTTTTTTAATATTTGTTTTATTTATTAATCAATCTAATGCGAGTGAAAATATTATGATTTTAAAATTAAAAGATGGAGATGTTGTTATTGAATTGTTTAGTGATATTGCGCCAAAACATGTTGAAAGATTTAAAAAATTAGCTTCTGAAAAAAAATATGATGGTGTTGTATTTCATAGAGTTATAGATGGATTCATGGCTCAAACGGGAGATGTTCAATTTGGAAATTCTAATTCTAGTGATTTTAATCTTAATAAAGCTGGCACAGGAGGATCTGAATATCCAGATTTAAAAGCCGAGTTTAGTGAAACATCTCATGAAAGGGGAACATTATCTATGGCTAGATCAGCAGATCCAGATAGTTCTAATAGTCAATTCTTTATTTGTTTTAAGGCAGCATCTCATTTAGATAGACAATACACTGTGTTTGGTAAAGTCATAAAAGGAATGGAATTTGTAGATTTAATTAAAAAAGGAGAAGGATCAAATGGTGCAGTAACTTCACCTGATAAAATTATAAGCTTAACATCCAAGTAATTTAAATTATGTTAAAAGATAATTTTTCTTTTAATTTGTTGAAAGAAGATAGTTCAGCTCGTTTAGGAATAATAAACACTCATCGTGGAAAGATTGACACCCCTGCTTTTATGCCCGTCGGGACTTTAGGTACAGTTAAATCAATGTTTATAGAAGATGTTGAATTAACTGGTAGTCAAATTATTTTATCAAACACATATCATTTAATGATTAGACCTGGTGTAGAAAGAATAAAACGAGCAGGAGGTCTTCATGAATTTATGAATTGTAATTTACCAATATTAACAGATTCAGGCGGTTTTCAAATCATGTCACTTTCTAAATTAGTAAATATAGACTTAAAAACAGGCGCAACTTTTAATTCCCATATAGATGGAAAAAAATTTTTTTTATCACCAGAAGAAAGTATAAAAATACAAAAGGATTTAAATTCCGATATTGTAATGGTTTTAGACGAATGTCCCAAGCTTTCAAATGATAAAAATAAAATTGCTAAATCATTATCTCTTTCTTTGGAATGGGCCAAAAGATCAAAAAATGAATTTGGAATTAATAACAAGAAAGCTTTATTTGGTATTGTTCAAGGTGGAATCTATAAAGATTTAAGATTAGAAAGTTTAGAGGGATTATTAAAATTAGATTTTGATGGTTATGCATTGGGTGGTTTGGCTGTAGGCGAATCCCAAAGTGTAATGTTAAGTGTATTACATGATATTTTACCACATATACCTAAAAACAAACCCAGATATTTAATGGGAGTAGGCACACCATCAGATATACTTGGCGCAGTTAAAGAAGGGATTGATATGTTTGATTGCGTTATGCCAACAAGATCTGGAAGAACTGGATTGGCATTTACTTGGGAGGGTAGACTAAATTTAAGAAATGCAAAATACCAAAATGACGATTCTCCAATAAACAAAAATTTCACAATTAGAAATCTGAACAATTATTCTAAAAGTTACATAAACCATTTAATCACTTCAAACGAGATTTTAGCTTCTATGATACTAACTATGAATAATATAGTTTTTTATCAAGATTTGATGAAAAAAATTAGAGAAGCTATTAAAAACAATACTTTTGATGTTTTGTACAAGAAATATATTAATGTAATCTAGTTTTTTGCAATCATAATTGCTTGAAAAAAATTTAAAAGAATATATTAATACAGTCTTTGGTAATAAAAATTATTTATATTTAGATATTTTTTTATTGTTTAAATTTTTAAGTGTAAAGAAATTTAAAAATTTTAAAAAAGGCTTCACCAAAAGTTTTTTTTTAAAATTAATAAAAAAAAATTTCATCTTATTTTTTATAATTTCTATATGGGCCGTTAGCTCAGTTGGTAGAGCAATTCCCTTTTAAGGAATGGGTCGCTGGTTCGAATCCAGCACGGCTCACCAATAACTGGATTTTACTAAAAATGAAATTTAAAAAATACTGGAGAAAAAGCAGTTTTAAAAAAGTTTCTGATGGAGAGTTTCTTTTAAACCATATCAATGACATAAAACCAAAAAATTTTTTAGAGATAGGTGTGTTTCATGGAGTTACTTCACGAAATGTTTGTGAATTGCTTTCTTTATTACACGGTAATAATTTTAATTTTACTGGCATCGATTTGTTTTCATCAGATCTAACAGCTAAAGATGAATATATTCCTAATACAAAATTTTCTAATCCTTTAAAAAGTATTTATTACAATTATATTGTTCGATTAGATCCTTATTCTAAAGAATCCGTTAACAGACTTTTAAAAAAGTTTAAAAATAATATAACTATTATCAAAGGTAATTCTAATGAAGTTCTTAAAAATTCTAAAAAAAAGTTTGATTATGTTTTCTTAGACGGAGGTCACAAATATGAAACAGTAAAAAGTGATCTAAACAATCTTATAAATGTAATTAAAGATAAAGGGACAATACTTTGTGACGATTATAATCTCACTTATGCTGGCGGCGTCAAAAAAGCAATAGAAGACTTTGTTAAAGAAAATAATTTTAAAATAAATATTTTAAATTCTCGTTTTGCTGAAATTAAAGATTAACATAATTTTAATTTTATGAACTTCTTTTTAAAGGAGGGTATTCTAATATTATTTTAGGTATCCAGTTTTTAAGAGCTTCTATTCTTCTTTGGTTTGAAGGATGAGTGCTTTGCCATTCTGGCACTTCCTTACCTTTATTATCTTTCTGCATTCTTTCCCAAATTTTTACTGATTCTCTAATATCATAACCTGCAAGTGAAGAAAAAATTAATCCTAAGTAATCAGCTTCTGTTTCTTGTTTTCTACCAAACGGATTATCAATGCCAAAAGTTCTTAGCATACCAGCAACATCAACACCTGTAGTTCTTGATGTGTTAGAAATTGCGCCTCCTGTAAATATATCTAGGGCAGCAGTACCAAGATTAAAAATTAACGCTCTACTAGCCCTCTCAACAGAATGTTTAGCAACTGCGTGAGCAACTTCATGACCCATCACAGCCGCTAAACCATGTTTATTTTTAGTTATTTTTAACATTCCAGTATAAACAGCAATTTTACCACCAGGCATGCACCAAGCATTCTTAACCTTATCATTATCTATTAGAATATAATCCCATTGGAATAAGCTTGTCGGGTCATTTTGATTTTTAGATTCAAAATAAGAGCTAACAGAATTTTCAATTCTTGTCCCAATATCTATAATTTCCTGTAATTGCTTTTTATTAGTGCTTAACTTACTTTTATTTTTAACTTTTTGATATATCTGTGCAGCCTGTCTATTTAATGTGCTTTCAGGTAATAGTTTTAGCTGTTTCCTTTTAGTAATTGGAGCTGATGAGCATGATGTAATCATCATACCACATCCGCAACTACCAAAAATTTCAAGAAATTTTCTTCTATTTATGTTATTAATTTTGTTCATAATATTTAAATTTAAAAATTAAAAAATATAATAAATGGAAACACAAGCAAACAAAAGAAGTTTTTTAACTCGTATAAGAAATAATTTTATAGCAGGAATAGTTGTACTTATCCCCATAGGTATTACATCTTACGTAACAATTTTTATTATTTCTATATCATCCAAAATTCTGCCTAACGAACTTAATCCAAACAATTATATACCCTATAATATTCCAGGCCTAGAAATACTAATCACCTTTATATTAATTACTTTAATAGGTTTTTTATCTCTGTCATTTATTGGAAAAAAATTATTAATTTTATTAAATAATATTTTTAAAAAAATACCCATATTAAGGACTATTTATTCAGCGATTGGTCAGATGACTGAAACTTTTACCAAATCGGATAAAACTAAAAAAAATGTTGTATTAGTAGAGTATCCGAGAAAAGGATCTTGGGCAGTTGGTTTCGCTACTAAAGAAAATTCAGGAGAGATAAGCAAAAAAGTTAATAAAAAATTAATAAATGTGTTCATACCCACAACACCAAACCCTACTAGTGGTTTTCTTTTAATGTTCCCTAAAGATGAAGTTATTTTTTTAGATATGAATTTTGAAGAAGCTTCAAAATTTATAGTTTCTGCTGGAACAACTAATCCAAAATAGATTTACTTAAATTAATTTGGTTTATTATATCAGCTTTATCAAAAAGTTTTAATAACAAATTGAACTTATAAAAGTTTTTTTCATTATTTTCAATTTTTTTAATGTTTTCCTCTGCTAACAGGAATAAATCTTCATGGTGTATAGGATCAGCTAACTTGAAAATTTTTATTCCACTTTGTTTATATCCCAGCATATCTCCAAATCCTCGTAATTTCATATCTTCTTCGGCAATTTCAAATCCATTATTTGATTTTTTCAAAATACTAATTCTTTTTCTCGCGTTCTCACTTAAACTTTTTTTATACATTAATATGCATGTTCCTTGTTCAATACCTCTTCCAACTCTACCTCTGAGTTGATGCAACTGAGATAAACCAAATTTATTTGAATTTTCTATAACCATTAAATTAGCGTTGGGGAAATCTACCCCAACCTCAACTACTGTGGTAGAAACAAGAATACTTATTTTTTTATTTAAAAATTCATTTAATACTTGATCTTTCTGGTCTTTTTTTAACCCACCATGTATTAATCCAACTTTGTTTTTAAAAATTTTAGATAGATATAAATGTTGTTTAACAGCCGCTGCATAGTCTAGTTTTTTAGATTCTTCTATTAAGGGACAAACCCAAAATATTTGACCACCATTAATTATTTTTTTATTTGCGAAAGCGACTATTTCTTTTATTTTTTCTTCTGGTTTACTTATTGTTAAAGTTTCTTTTCTATTTTCAGGTTTATGTAATATTCTTGAAACATCCATATCCCCATATACAGCTAAAATTAATGACCTAGGTATAGGCGTTGCTGACATTAATAAGATATCACAGTCTTTACCTCCCTTATTTGATAAATCAATTCTTTGTTTAACACCAAATTTATGTTGTTCGTCAATTATTGCTAAACCTAAATTTTTAAAGGAAACACCTTTTTGAAATAATGAATGTGTTCCAATTAAAAAATTAATATTATTATTTGCTAGATCTTTGTATATCTTTTTTTTTTCACTAATTTTAGTTTTACCTGTCAAAAATCCTATAGATATATTTTTTAAATTAAATAATTTTTTTGCTAAATCGTAATGCTGTTTTGCTAAAATTTCTGTAGGTGCCATTAATGTAACTTGCCACCCAGATCTAATTACATTTGCAGCTGCTATAAATGCAACTATTGTTTTTCCACTACCTACATCACCCTGAAGCAATCTAAACATTTTATAATCAGATTTTAAATCATTGTTAATTTCATTTACAACTTGATTTTGACCTTGGGTTAGATTGAAACCAAATTTTTTTAATAAATCTTCTGATAGAAAATTATCAAATGTTTTTTTTTGTTTTTTGAATTTTTTTACTTTTTTTCTAACCTCAGATAGAACTAGAAAATTTGCAAGTATTTCATCATAAGCCAATCTTCTATAAAAATTTGAGTTTAAGTCATTTTTTTTATTTTGATGAATATGCAATACCGATTCAGGCCAGCTTTTATTTCCAATTATTTTTAATATATCTTGATCGTGCCACTCATTAACATTTGTAATATTTTTTAAAACTTGATCTATTAAATTTTTATAGATTTTTTCGGAAATACCATCTGTTAGAGCATATTTTGGAATTATTTTTTTTAAATATTCCATTTGTTCTAACGCACCAATATATTTAGGGTTAGTAATTTGATATTTTTTTTTAAAATGATTAACTTTGCCACTAATTATTACAAATGAATTGATGGGTAAAATCTTTTTAATATATCCCTCTCTACTATTAAAAAAAACTATATCAATTTTCCCAGTTGAATCTTCACAAATTACTTTACTAGGTAAATTTCTAATTCTTGGAAAATTATATTTCACTGCTTTAACTTTTATTGTTGCAATCTTTCCAATCTCTAATTTATCAAGAGTTTGCATATTTGACCTATCGGTAAAATCTTGAGGAATATTCCATAGCAAGTCAGATATTTTTTCAATTTTTTTCTTCTTTAGTAACAATTTTGTTTTTATACCAACACCTTTTAGTGATGTTATATTTTGTGATATATAATTTTCTAATTCTGTTTGATTCATTAATTTGTAATATATAATAAATTTTGGTTTTTATGATAAATAAAAGTATTCTTAAAAAAAAAATAATTTATAGATCTACACATAGAGGTATAAAAGAAATGGATATTCTCTTAGGAGCTTTTGTTAATAAAAATATAGAAATTTTTAAGGAAGAAGAGCTAGTAAAATTAAATGACATTTTATTAATAGATGACGATATTTTGCAGAAATGGCATTTAAAAAAAATAGATAATAATACTTTAGTACCATCTAACAATGTTTCAAAAATGTTACTTAAATTTAAATTATGAACTTATGGCGGAGAGGGTGGGATTCGAACCCACGAATGAGTTGCCCCATCGCTGGTTTTCAAGACCAGTGCTTTCAACCGCTCAGCCACCTCTCCGTACTAATATTTTTATTGCAATTTAATATATTTTTTACAAATCTTATACAATTAAAAATTTAATTAATCCTCTTACTTTTGTGAAAATATGGTAATAAATGATTATGCTTTTTAAACCTAAATTTATTTTTTTCTTTCTTGTGATAAATATCTTCTTTACACCTTTTTTGTCCACACTAAATGCAAATGAAAATTTTGACAGCTGGCTTTCATCTTACAAAATATATGCTTTAAAAAATGGGATTTCAGAAAAAACATTAAATAATGCTTTTTTAGATGTTAAGTTTTTAGAACAAGTAATTAAATACGATAGAAAACAACCAGAATTTTTTGAAGATACTATTACATATATAAAAAAAAGATCTAATAAACTCCGGGTAACTACAGGAAAAATATTATTAAATAAAAATAAAAAACTATTTAATGAAATTGAAAAAAAGTTTTCTGTTGAAAAAGAAATATTAATAGCTTTATGGGGCATAGAAACAAATTTTGGTAAGCATGTTGGAAAAATGGATATTATTTCTTCTTTAGCAACACTTAGCTATGACAAAAGAAGAAGTGATTTTTTCACTTCACAACTTTTAACATTATTAAGATTGCTTGATTCTAATTTAATTAACAAAACTGATCTATACGGTTCTTGGGCTGGAGCTTATGGTAATTTTCAATTCATGCCATCAACAATTAAAAATTATGCAATAGATTATAATGGTGACAATAAAATAGAATTAAAAAAATCATTAGAAGATTCATTGGCCTCTGCAGCAAATTATATAAATAAAATTGGATGGAAAAAAAATCAACCTTGCTTTTATAGAGTCAAGTTAACAAAAAAAATAGAAAAAAAATACCTAAACTCCTCCGCTAGAACCATTGACAATAGATTAAAAGTTTCAAATTGGAAAACCAAAGGTGTGATTAGTTATGACGGTATAGATATTTCCAGTAATTTAAAAGCTGCATTAATCTTACCAGATGGCACACCCGATTCTCCCGCGTTTTTAGTATTCCAAAATTATGAAAAAATATTAAAATGGAATAGATCTTTAAGATTTGGAATTAGTGTTTGTACTCTTGCTTCTATGATTTAATTATGTACAGAATTCAATTTTTTTTATTAATTTTTTTATTTTTTTTCCTACAATCATGTGCTGAAAATTTAACTTATAAAAATAATACTAATTCAAATAAAAAATATTATTCTTCGTTGGGTTTTACACTAATTTATGATCAAAATCTTTTTGATAATAAAATAATAAATAAAAAAATTAATAATGAGTCTTTTGTATTTTTGCATAAAAATTTAAAAGTTAATACTAAAGTTAAAATTATAAATCCAATTAATTCTAAAATTGTTGAAACTAAAGTTAGTAAAAAAGCTAACTACCCAAATTTGTTTAATTCTGTGATTAATAAAAAAATTGCTAGTGCTTTAGATTTAGATCCCGAAAACCCATATGTCGAAATATATGAAATAAAAAAAAATAAAACTTTTATCGCTAAGGAAGGTACTATTTTTGATGAAGAAAAAAATGTTGCTGATAAAGCTCCGATAAATGATGTTGAAATGAATGATTTAACAAATAATGACAGTTTAAATTTAGATGTTAATAAAAATAATAAAAATTTTATTTTATTAGTTTCTGATTTTTATTATATAGATTCGGCTCTTAAACTTAAAAAAAACCTTATTGAAAAAACTAATATAAAAAGCTTTCTTGTTAAGAAAATAAATAACACAAAATACAGGCTATTAGCGGGTCCTTTTGAAAATTTTAGTGCTTTAAAATCTACATATATTAGTTTAAATAATTTAGGTTTTGAAAATTTAGACATACTTATGGATTAATATGAAATTTGTAAAAATTTATAGCATTGTTACGTTTTTAATATTTTGTAATTTTAATGCATATGCTGAACTTGAAACCCAGGCAAAGCATTTGATTCTACAAGATCATCACTCAGGTGAAATTTTGTATGAAAAAGATGCAGATTCAATTATTTACCCTGCGTCAATGACTAAAATCATGACTGCTATAGTTGCTTTTGATTTGTTAAAAAAAGGAGAAACATCATTAGATGAAATGATCACAATTTCAGAAAAGGCTTGGAGGATGTCACAAAGTGGTTACTCATCTATGTTTATAATGCATAATGACCAAGTTAGTGTTGAAGATCTATTAAAAGGTATAATTATAGTTTCTGGTAATGATGCTTGCGCAGCTTTAGCTGAAGGATTGTCTGGATCAGAAGAAGATTTCGTAATTTTAATGAATGAAAAAGCTGAAGAGATAGGTTTAATTAATACTAATTTTAATAATTCTTCAGGAATTGATGATGCCGATAATTACTCTACAGTAAGAGATATATTAAAGATGTCGAGGTATTTAATTACAAACTACCCTGAATACTACACATATTTTAAAGAAACTACTTTTACGTGGGATAGAACTGGTGGTGATCCTATCACCCAAGGAAATAGAAATCCTTTATTATATAGAAATATAGGAGCGGATGGAATAAAAACAGGTTTTTTAACTGTTGAAAAATATTCTCTAGCATCATCCATCAAAGTAAACGAAAGAAGATTAAATGCTGTTGGAAGCGGTTTTGTAAGCAAAAATAACAGATCAAGAGAATCTGCGAAAATATTAAATTGGGGTCTAAAAAAATTTGATACGATAAAAATAACAAAAAATAATGAAATTTTTACAGAATTAAGTGTTTGGCAGGGTAAGGAACTAAAAGTTCCAGTTCTTCCAGATGAAAGTTTTTATATAACCATACCTAAGCGAAAAAAAAATAAATTAAAAGTAATATTGGAATTCAATGGACCCATAGAAGCTCCAATAACTAAAGGTGACGAAGTTGCATTACTAAAAGTCTATCTATCTGGTGAGTTAAAAAAAGAAATTCAAATGCTCTCAACTAAAGATATTGAAAAATCAAATATTTTTGTAAGATTATTTAGATCTTTGAATTATCTAGTTTGGGGTGATGCATAAAGTCAAATCCCTTTTTATTACTTTTGAAGGTATAGAAGGATCAGGAAAATCTTACTTAAGTAAAAAGTTATACAATTATTTTATAAAAAAAAAACTTCCAGTAATATTTACTAGAGAACCCGGGGGTTCCAAGAGTGCAGAAAAAATTAGAAATTTAATACTAAAAGGAAAAAAAAATAAATTTCTTAAGACAACTGATACACTGTTATATTTAGCATCTAGAAATGAACATATTAATAAAACAATTAAACCAGCTATTAAATTAAATAAAATTGTAGTTTGTGATCGTTTTACAGATTCAACTTATGCTTACCAAGTTTATGCAGGTAAAGTTAAAAAAGAGCTTGTAGACAGCGTGCACAAAAATATTTTAAATAATATTAAACCTAACATCACTTTTATTTTATATGTTAACTTAAAAAAAGCTTTTAAAAGATTAAATAAAAGACCTAGTAAAAATAGATACGACAAATTGTCAAAAAAATTTTATAATAGTGCACAAACTGCATTTTTAAAAATTGCTAAAAAAAATAAAAAAAAATATGTTATAATTGATAATTCCGCAGATTCTAACATAGCTGAAAATATTATTATTAATAAATGTAAAAAATTATTAAAAATATGAAATTAGATAGTAAAAAAATTGAAATCTTAGAACCCAAAGCACAATTAAAACTCTATGGTTATGATAATTATTTTAATACCTTTTTATCACTTTATAAATCAGGGAAGCTTCCGAAAGTTATTTTATTAGATGGACAAAAAGGCTCAGGTAAAGCCACATTCGTATATCATTTTATTAATTATATTTTATCTTCTGATCAAGATTATTCATACTCATTAAAAGATTTTGAAATAAATTTAAAAAATTCTTCATTAAAATTAATGGAAAATAACGTGCACCCTAATTTTTTTTTATTAGATAGCTCTAAACCTGAGGAAAATATTAAAATTGAACAAGTTAGAAATCTTCTTAGATTTCTAAATAAATCAGTATACCCAAAAAATATTAAGCTAGTATTAATTGATAACTCAGAATATTTAAATATCAATTCAGCAAATGCACTTTTAAGTACCTTGGAAAATGCCAATGAAAATACATTTTTTTTTATAATAAATAATAACACAACCAAGATGCTAGATACCCTTTTATCAAGAAGCATAGTTTATAAAATACATTTTACCATTAATAATAAAAAAAAAATATTCAAAGAAATCAACTATGATTACAATTTAAATATAAATGACTCTGATTTAGAAAAATTTCTTTATTTTGAATCTCCTGGAAATTTATTAAAGTTTACTTCCCTTTTTCAAGAGATAGAATCAAATATTACAACTAGTCTTTTAGAAACAATTTTATTTTTGCTCGACAAATTTAAATATAAAAAGGATTTAGAATATTTATACTACATTTCATTGTATTCTGAGAATTATTTCAATCAACTAGCAATAGAGGATTCTCAAAATTTTTATCAATATTATTTAAAAAAAAATAAAGTCATTTATTTAATTGATAATATGAAAAAGTATAACTTAGATAAAAAAAATCTTATAATTTCTATTGAGAGGATTCTTAAAAATGAAAAAAAATAATTTTTATATAACAACTCCTATTTATTATCCATCAGGTAACCCACATATGGGTCATGCATACTCAAGTATTATAGCTGATGTATTTGCAAGGTTTATGCGTAACAATAATTTTAATGTACATTTTTTAACTGGCACTGATGAACATGGCTTAAAAATTCAGAAGGCCGCTGAAAAATCTGAATTAGAACCATTAATTTATTGTGACAAAATATCAAAAGTCTTTTTTGATTTGACAAAAAAATTGAATTTATCTAACGATGATTTTATTAGAACTACTGAAAAAAGACACCATGCTTCTGTTAATGATTTATGGAACAAATTAGTTAAATCAGGCGATATCTACCTATCTAAATATAAAGGATGGTACTCTATTTCTGATGAAGCCTATTACAAAGATAATGAAATTGCAGATAAAAATGGAAAAAAAATATCATCTTTTTCAGGATCACCAGTTGAATGGGTTGAGGAAGAATCTTTTTTCTTTAAACTTTCTTCATGGGAAAAAAAATTGCTAAGTTTTTATGAATTAAATGAAAAATTTATACTTCCTTTAAGTAGACGAAACGAAGTAATAAATTTTGTAAAAGGTGGATTAAACGACCTATCAGTTAGCAGAACATCCTTTAGCTGGGGTATTAAAGTTCCAAATAATCATAAACATGTTATTTACGTATGGCTCGATGCCTTGGCAAATTATTTAAGTGCACTTAATTATCCTGATACAAACGATTCCCTTTATAAAAACTACTGGCCAGCTTCGTTACATGTGATTGGCAAAGATATATTAAGATTTCATGCGATTTATTGGCCCGCTTTCTTATTAGCCGCAGGAATAGATCCCCCAAAGAGAATTTATAGCCATGGTTGGATTTTATCTGGAGATGAAAAAATGTCTAAATCTAAAGGTAATATACTAAATCCTTTAGAAATAATTAATACTTATGGCATTGATCAGCTTAGATATTATTTAATGAAAGAAGTTTCACATGGAAGTGATGGAAATATATCTTTAAAAAATTTAGAACAATGTATAAATAGCGATTTAGCAAATAATTATGGTAATTTATGCCAAAGAATATTTTCTTTTATTAAAACTAATTGTAATAATAAAGTTTCTAAATCAAAAAAAATTTCAAATTCAGATCAAAAATTAATTGATGAAACCAATTTTTTAACAAAAGATTTAAGAATTGAAATGAGTAACCAAAATTTAAATAATTATCTTAAAGCTGTTATTAAAATTAGTTTTATAACCAATAAGTATATTAATGACGAAGAACCTTGGAAACTTAAAAAGTTTGATCTTATAAAAATGAATAATATTTTACATGTAGCCCTTGAGCAAATTGCAAAAATATCAATTCTTCTTAATCCAATAATACCATTATCCACAAAAAAAGTTCTAGATGCATTAAATGTTGATTCATCTAAGAGAAATCTATCTTTTATTGACAATCAAAATATACTTAATGATAAAACAGAAATTAATAGTCTAGACATATTGTTTAAGAAAATTACACTATGATTGTTGACTCACACTGCCATTTAGACTTTCCTGATCTTTACAATCAATTAGATAACATTGTTAATAGAGCAAAGTTAAATAACATTAAACATTTGTTAACAATATGCACAAATTTGGAAAGCTTTGAAAAAATTAAACTTATTGTACCAAAATATAAAAATATATATGGTACATTTGGTATACATCCTCACGAAACATCTAAATCTACTCATGTTGATCTAAACTTTATATTGAGTTTAAAAAAAAATTTTAAAAAAATAATAGGTATTGGTGAAACAGGTCTTGATTTCTACTATAATTATAGTGATAAAAATATTCAAAAAAAAAGTTTTATAAATCATATTCATGCAGCATCTGAACTAAATATGCCTGTTATTGTTCATTCAAGAAATGCAGAAACCGAAATGTTCGATATACTTAAAAGTGAAAAAAAAAATTGTGATTTAAAAGTTTTACTTCATTGTTTCACTGGTTCACTGGATTTTGCTAAAAAACTTTTGGATTTAAACTGTTATATTTCAATAAGTGGTATAATTACATTTAATAATGCAAACGAATTGAGGGAAACGGTTGCTCATATACCAATTGATAATTTGCTAGTTGAAACTGATTCTCCTTATCTTGCGCCAATCCCCTTTCGTGGTAAACCAAATGAACCTTCGTATATAGTGCATACTATTGAAAAAATTTCTGAAATAAAAAAATTAAGTACTAAAGAAATATGTGACAAAACAACAAATAATTTTAATAAGCTATTTAATATACTATGAAAAAAAAATTAATTATTTTGGGTTGCGGAAGTTCAGTTGGTGTTCCAAGAATCGACGGCGTATGGGGAAAATGTAGCAAAAATAATAAAAAAAATAATAGATCAAGATGTTCTGCAATTATTTTAAAAGGATCAAATTCTGTATTAATTGATACATCTCCTGATATAAGAAATCAATTATTAATAAATAAAATTAAAAATATCTCATCGGTGATCTTCACCCATGAACATGCGGATCAAACTAACGGACTGTTTGAGCTAAGACCTTTTTTCTGGAAACATAGAAAAAAAATTAATGTATACGGAAATTCCAAAACAATAAATATTTTAAAAGATAAACATGATTATTTATTTAAAAGGACAAGTAACTACCCACCTATAGTTAAAGGCAATATAGTAAGTTCTAAATTTTCACTAGGTAAATCTAATGAAAAAATTGATTTTAAAATAGCAAACGTAAAACACGGAAAAACAAAAAGCTTAATCTATATTTTTGAAAAAATAGCTTATATCAGCGATTGTAAAGATTTTTCAATTTTAAAAATGAAAAATTTAAAAAATTTAAACTATTTAATTCTTGATTGCTTAAAATTTAAAAAGCATAGCACTCATTTTAATTTAGATGAATCCTTATATATACACAAATGTTTAAAACCTAAAAAAACTATTCTTACAAACTTACATCATGATTTAGACTATAATTCTTTATCAAAAAAGCTTCCATCTAATGTAACTCCTGCTTATGATGGATTTACTATAAATATATAAAATGAAAAAAAATACAATCATAGTAACTGGAGGAGCGGGTTTTGTTGGCACAAATTTAATTAAGCTGATTTTGCTTAGAACCAATTTTAAGATTATTAGTATTGACAACTACTCGTCAGGATTTAAAAAAAATCATATTAAAAGTGGCAGGATTAGGTATTTAAAAACTGATACTAAAAATATTGCTAAAGTTTTAAAAAAACCTGAAATAATAAATTCTGTATTTCATTTTGGTGAATTTGCTAGAATATATCAAAGTTTTATAAAAATGAATGAATGTATAAATTCAAATTCTATTGGCACTAATGTAGTTTTTAATTTTTGTTTAAAAAATAAAATAAAACTTATCTATTCAGCTACCTCAGCATCGTTAGGTAATAATGGTCTTGATAAAAATTTGTCACCCTATGCATTCACAAAAGCTAAAAATCTAGAATTACTTGAAAATCTAAAAAAATGGTTTAATTTTAAATTTGAAGTAATTTATTTTTATAATGTTTATGGACCACATCAAATATGCACAGGTGATATGGCTACAGTAATTGGTATTTTTGAATATCATTTTAAATTAAATAAACCTTTGCCAATAGTTAAACCGGGAACTCAAAATAGAAGATTTACTCATATAAACGATACAGTTGAAATTTGTTACAATGCTTGGAAAAATAATCTATGCAGACATTATAGCATCTCCAATCATAAAGCTTACTCAATTTTAGATGTTGCAAACATGTTTGGTGTCAAAATTAAATTTTTACCTAAAAGACCTGGGGAAAGATTTGCTTCAGCTTTAACAAAAATGAATTTAAATAATAGAGTTTATAAATATTTTGGTAAAGTAAACTTAAAAACCTACATTCAAAATTTAAAAAACATTTAGTTTAGTGCTTTTTCTATAGCCTTAATAAATTTTTTAGATGATGGATTTGTAATTGATCCAAATGTATCAAAAACTTTACCGTCTTTACCTATTAAAATTTTATGAAAATTCCATTTTGGCACCGCTGAAGAACCATGATTTATTTTTGCCCATTTATAAAACGGATGAGCTCTATCACCTTTGACTATAACTTTTTCTGCCATTGGAAATGTAATCCCAAATTTAGCTTCACAAAAATTTTTTATTTCTATACTACTTCCTGGTTCTTGATTCCCAAAATCGTTAGAAGGAACACCTATTATAACTAACCCTTTGTTTTGATATTTGTCCCATAAACTTTGCATATCATCGTATTGTTTTGTAAAACCACACTGACTTGCTACATTTATTACTACGATTACTTTATCTTTATATTCTGATAATTTTAATGGTGTTCCATCAAGATCGTTAAAATTAAATTCATAAGCTAGTTGATCATAGTTTCCAGCGGCATTTGTTGTAAATATTGACATAATTATTAATAGTATAATTTTTTTAATTTTTTTCAACATTTGTTATAAATTTTTTTTATTTGTTGCAACTACTAATATAATATAACCAATTGTTGCTGATAAAAAAGAACCTACTAAAACTCCAATTTTGACACCATCAAGATTCCCTATATAATCGACAAAAGCTAAATTACCAACAAATAAACTCATGGTAAATCCTATGCCCGTAAGTATTCCCACTCCATAAAACTTTAACCAATTTGAATTAGAAGGCATCTCTGCCAATTTTAGTTTTATTGATATATAAGAAAAAACAAAAACACCTATTTGTTTTCCAAAAAATAAACCACATATTATACCAAGAGGAATAGGGGCTAACATCGAATTTAAAGAAAACCCTTTTAAATTCACACCTGCATTCGCGAGAGCAAATAATGGCATTATAAGAAAAGCTACATATGGGGATAAAAAATGTTCTAATTTTAACAATAAAGAATTACCCTTTTTTTGTGATTTATGAGGTATTGTTATAGCTAACAATACGCCAGAAATTGTAGAATGAATTCCTGATTTATAAGTAAAAAACCATAAAAAAACTCCAATTATTATATATGGTGTAAATATTTTTATTCCATATTTATTTAATAAAATCAAAAAGATGAATGCACTTAACAAAAGAATTAAATAATTAAATTGTAATTCATTTGAATAAAAAAAAGCAATAATTATAATTGCACCGAGGTCATCTATAATTGCTAAAGCAGTAAGGAAAACTTTTAAAGAAATTGGAATTCGCGTTCCCAACAAAGATAAAACTCCAATAGAAAATGCAATATCTGTAGCTGATGGAATGGCCCAACCTCTTAAAGAATAACCGGTTTTAAAATTTATTATTATATAAATTAAAGCAGGGACGACCATTCCACCTATCGCAGCAATTATTGGTAATAATGCTTGCTTAGGTTTAGAAAGCTCTCCTTGAATAAACTCTCTTTTTATTTCCAATGTAACTACAAAAAAAAATATCGCCATTAAGGCATCGTTTATCCAATGCAATATACTTAAGTTTAATCCAAAATTTTTAGTTCCAATTATTAAATGTGTATTTAATATATCGAAATAAAAGCTATTCAATGTAGTATTACTTAAAATTAAAGCTAAAATAGCAGCTATCAATAGAACAAGACCGCTCGCAGCTTCTAGTTTAAAAAACCATTTAAATGGTGATGTTATGTAATTTATCATTTATATTTTAATTTTATCACCTATACTTATATTACCATTAGATAAAATTTCACATCTCAATCCAGATTTTAACATAAGTTTTTTAACTAAATCATTTTTATTTAGTAAATTTTGTAAATATTTACATGGTCTACATAAATCATGTGCTTTAACTTTTATTTTACCAATAAAAAATTTTTTTCCAACTAAATTGTTTAGGGTAATATTTTTTGTTATAATATTTCTTCTAAAGTTAATAGGAAGAATATCTGAATTTGTTATTTTGTTATAATAGTCAATATTTTCAATTTCCATTAAAGTAATTTGTTTTTTAATATCATTATTTTCTATAAAATTTCTATCACCAATAATTCCCAAACCTTTAACTACCTCAACACTATCAAAGCTAACAATTTGTTCACTTTTTTTTTGAGTAATTCCAATTTTGATAACTTTACCTGTCATAATAATATATATAGTGGTTTAAATTTTGAAATCTATTTCTTTTTAGTTTGCATTTTTTGTCTAACACTAGAAAGAAAACTTTCAATAAAGTTTTCTTTTCTGATCTCATTTTCTGTAATATCTTTAGCAAATGATATCTTTTTCATATCATTTTTATTATAGAATTCTTTACTTGTTGCTACACCATATTTATTAAATTCAATAACCAAAACATTATTTTTTTTTATTTTATTTTTACCTAGAGTAAGTATACTTCCCTTTGTTTTAGTTCTTTCAATATATATCCAAAGATTATCATTTATCATACCTTTTGTAGAAGGGGCGCCCAACAAACTAATAGTGTCATTTTTATTGCTTTTATTAATTATTATTAACTTTTCCCTTTGTTCAAGATATGCTATTCCATGTGTTTTTATTAACTCTTTCTGTGAACAATTGTTTAAAAGAAAGATTATTACTAAAGCTAAATATATTTTTTTTTTCATATGACAAAATCAATTATACAAAATACTACAAAAGAAACTAATTTATATAACAAAATTCTTTTATTATCACGTAATAAGTTATTTTATACCAAATTTTATTTAGACGATACATTTCAAAATAGGATTATCTTAATTTTTATTCATATATCTTTTTTATTTATTAACATTAATAAATTAAAAGATAGTGAAAAATATAAACCATTCCATCAAAATATGTTTGATTTAATTTTTAAAAAAATAGAATTTAATATGAGAGAAATTGGATATGGAGATGTTGCTGTAAATAAAAATATGAAATTCTTAGTTAAAACATTTTACAATATATTGTTAAATTGTGAGAATTTTAAAAAAAAATCTTTAAGCTATAAAATTAATTTTTTTAATAAACATTTAAAGTTCAAAGATGTGAAAAAATTACTCAATAATACGGGTATAATTGCTTATTTTGAGAAATATGAAACATTTTGTTTTGATTTAAATCCTAATAGTGTATTAAAAGGAGATCTCAAATTTAATTACAAGTAGATATATGGCTGTACCAAAACGAAAAACATCAAAGTCTAAAAGAAATTTAAGACGATCTCACCATAAGATTGATTCACAAAACATTGTTGAAGATAAAAAATCTGGTGAATATAGGTTATCCCATCATTTAGATCTTAAAACAGGTCTTTATAATGGCAAACAAATACTAGAACCAAAAAAATAATATTAATTATATGGTGGATAAAGTTAAAATTGCTATAGATGCAATGGGTGGAGAGCACTCTCCAAAAAAAATTATAAAAGGGATAGAGATTTCTTTAGATACAAAAGAAGAAAATTTTTTTTATTTATATGGTAACGAAAATTTAATTAAAAAAGAAATCGCAAATAACAAAAAAATTATTAAAAATTGCGAAGTAATAAATACTAAAGATTTTATTTTGGATGATGAGAGCCCTCTTGCCGCTGTTAAAAGAGGAAGAGAATCTAGTATGTGGAAAGCGATAGAATCATTGAAAAATAATAACTCTCACATATCTTTATCAGCTGGTAACACGGGTGCACTTTTGGTTATGTCTAGACTTTTGCTAAAAACAATTGATGGTATAAGTAAGCCAGCTCTTGCTGCACTATGGCCAAATAAAAATAACATGAATATCGTATTAGATCTTGGTGCAAACATTGAATGTAATGAAAAAAATTTGGCAGATTTTGCTGCAATGGGTTCAGCTTTATTTAAATCACTATTTTTAAACGAAAACCCAAAAGTTGCATTATTAAACGTAGGTTTGGAAGAACATAAAGGAAATGATATTTTAAAAAAAACACACTCAATTTTGAAGAATAATAAAATTAAAAACTTTGAGTTCTGTGGATATATAGAAGGCAACCATATAATGGATGGAAATGTTGATGTTGTTGTTACTGATGGATTTACTGGTAATATAGCTTTAAAAACTGCTGAAGGAACTGCCAATTTTATTACAAAAGGTTTAAAAGAATCTCTTAATAAATTTTCTATTTTACTTTCTTATAAATCTTTAAAAAGATTTAAAGATAAATTAGATCCCAGGAAATACAATGGAGCTATTTTTTTAGGACTTCAAAATCCGGTTGTAAAAAGTCATGGATCTACCGATTCCGTTGGATTTGCTCATTCGATTAGTGTTTGCAACAAAATTATAAAAGGAAATTTAATCGAAAAGATTAAAAATAATCTTATTACAGTTGACGCTCATTAAAAGCAGTAATATTTTTAATTAATGCTTAAAAAAAATTTTACTAGAAAAGAATTAACGCACAAAGTCTATCAAAATTTGGGTTTTTCAAAAAAACTTTCTTCAAATTTAATTGATGATTTTTTTGAAATGATAATGTCTGAATTAATAAAATCGAATGATGTTAAAATATCTTCATTTGGAACATTTATAACATTAAATAAAAAAGAAAGAATTGGTAGAAATCCTAAAACAAAAATAGAAGCAAAGATTAAATCTAGAAAAGTTATTAAATTTAAAGCATCCCTAATGCTTAAAAAAAAAATAAATGCTAAATAATAAAAAAAATAACGCTTATAGAACAATAGGCGAAGCTGCAAAAGAAATAGGTTTAATTAATAAAAAAAATGGACATCTTCAAACTCATACCATTAGGTATTGGGAAGCACAGTTTAGGCAAATTAAACCTCATATTGGAGCAGGGAAAAGAAGATATTATTCTCCAAAAAATATTGATTTATTAAACACTATTAAGAATTTATTAAGAGAAAATGGAATGACAATTAATGGGGTAAAAAAAATACTAAATGATGAAAAATTTGATTCTATTGACGCCAATACAAATTTAGGTATATATAAGCCTGATATAGAAACCACTTTGTCTATAAAGAACAAGATAAAAAGAATTTCTAAAATTATTAAAGAATTAAAAAAAATTAAAAATGGCTAAAAAAACTTCTGTAAAAGTAAGATTGGTACCGGAAAATAAACCTGATAGTTCCTTTTATTACTATGTAAAAAAACCTTCATCGGGTGATAAAGCTAAAATTAAATTAAAAGCTAAAAAATATAATCCTGCTACACGTAAACATGAAATATTTGTTGAAAAAAAATTACCACCTCACAGTAAGTAATTATTTTTTATTAAAATTTTTACGCTCATATTCTATATAGCTCTTTATCATTGAAGACCAAATATTTTTGGTAATTTTAGGGTCAATTTCTTTTTTAATAGAATTTCTTTTTATATTTCCAAGAACAGCATTGATTCTTTTTCTATCAAATATATCTTTTTTAGATTTTTTTACTTTTATAACTTGATTAACAAGATTAGTCCTTTTTTTTATTAGATTGAGCAACATGTAATCTAGTTTATCGATTTTATGTCTTATAATATCAAGTTTTTTATTTTTCATGGAAGCGACAAATATACATTTTTTAATTAATTATAGAAATGTATATTAATTTAATGAATGAACAAAACAAAAATACTATTGTTTCATACTGGCTTTTATCCGTAATATTGCTAGTAGCATTAATGATAGTAGTAGGTGGACTGACAAGAATTACAGATTCTGGACTTTCTATTACTGAATGGAACTTATTTAGTGGTATCATTCCACCTTTTACCACCAGCAAATGGAACTATTATTTTTCTTTATATAAAAATATTCCAGAGTTTAAACTGATCAATTCTTCAATGACATTAAACGAGTTTAAAATTATATTTTGGTGGGAATACATTCATAGATTGCTTGGACGAATAATAGGAATTTTTTACTTATTACCATTAATTTTTTTTACTTTTAAATACAAAATTACAAAAAAAAATATTTTGTTTCTTTATTTCATTTTTTTTCTTATTTGTTTGCAAGGTTTTTTAGGCTGGTACATGGTTAAAAGTGGTTTAACAGAAAGAACTGATGTAAGTCATTATCGATTATCTTTACATCTTTCGGTAGCTTTTGTAATCATAATGTTGGTTTTTTGGATTTATCTAAATTTTAAAATTCCAAACTTAATACCACGCAATAAACAAATTCCATTAAAGCTACCTCTTTTTTTAGGTCTGTTAGTTTTTTTACAAATTTCCCTTGGAGCTTTAGTGTCTGGCCTAGATGCTGGAAAAATTTACCAAACATGGCCATTGATGAATGGAAATTATTTTCCAGACGATTCTAATTTTAAAGATTTATATAGTTTAGATTTTTTTAATACACCATCAATTTTACAATTTATCCATAGAAATTTAGCATATGCCATTGTTTTGTTATTTTTATTTTTAACAAATTTAATTTTTAAAAATAGTGACTTTTTTCACCTAAGAAAATATATAAAAATAATATTTATTTTTTTATCTATACAAATTATTTTAGGAATTTTAACTATTTTATCTGGCGCTGAGATGATTTATGCATCTATGCACCAGATAGGCTCTATATTCTTAATTATTTCAGTTTTACTTTTAATACACAAAAACTATTTAAAGTCTAGCTAACTGCTTTTAGTTTAGTTTTACCAGAAGCGTTTAGAGCTTGATCTAAATCTGCTATGATGTCATCTGGGTGTTCTATACCAATAGACAATCTTACATAACCAGGGGTTACACCTGCTGCCAATAGTTCTTCAGGCGTTAACTGGCTGTGAGTAGTTGTTGCTGGGTGTATCGCTAAACTTCGTGCGTCACCTATATTAGCAACATGATAAAACATTTTTAGTGCTTCAATAAATCTTTTGCCCGATTCAACACCACCTTTAACTTCAACACCAACTAATCCGCCATTTCCACCTTTGAAGTATCTTTTAGCTCTATCTCCAATTTCACCTTTGTGTACATTAGGATAAATAACTCTATCTACATTTTTATGCTTAGTTAAAAAATCAACAACAGTTTGAGCGTTTGAACAATGTTGCTTCATTCTTAAAGGTACTGTTTCCAAACCTTGAATTATCCCAAAAGCATTATCTGGCGCTAAGGCTGACCCAAGATCTCTTAACAAAACTACTCTTGCTCGTATAGCATAAGCTATATTTGCTCCCGTTAGCTCTGGAACCACTTTCCCCCAAACAGCCCCACCATAACTTGCGTCAGGTTCATTAAATAGCGGTTGTCTTTTTGGATCTGCTGTCCAATCAAAATTACCACCATCAACTAAACATCCTCCAATGACAGTTCCATGGCCACCTATAAATTTTGTTAATGAATGAATTACAACAGCAGCCCCATGTTCTATTGGTCTACAAATAACAGGTGCAGCTGTATTATCCATTATTAAAGGAACATTATGTTTTCTGCCTATGTCGGCAACTTCTTTAATTGGAAAAACACGTAAGTATGGATTTGGTAAAGTTTCAGCATATATACATCTTGTTTTTTCGTCAATTTGTTTTTCAAAATTCTTTGGATCAGAAGGATCAGCATATCTAACTTCAATTCCAAGTCTTTTTAAAGTGTGAGTAAATAAATTAACTGTCCCCCCGTAAAGATCGGTCGAACTAATAAAATTATCTCCAGCTTGACAACAGTTTGTTATTGCAAAAGTTGATGCAGCTTGGCCCGATCCAACAGTTACACATGCTAAACCACCTTCTAATGCAGCCACTCTTTTTTCGAGAACATCATTTGTAGGATTCATTATTCTTGTATAAATATTACCAAACTCTTTAAGCGCAAATAAATTAGCCGCTGTATCAGTATCTTTAAATTGATAAGACGTAGTTCTGTATATTGGCACAGCTACTGCTGTTGTAGCTGGATCACTTCTATAATCACCACCGTGAAGAGCTATAGTTTCTGGATTTTTTATTTCTTTAGTCATTATCCTCCCTTTTTTTAATGTTAAATGATATTTTGCTTGTAAAAACGTCAATTGTAAAGTGTTTTATCGCGAGTTAAAAATTGACTTTGTTGGTAAAGATCAGTACTTATGCGCAAAATACAATGACAGACTTTATTAAAAAAAATGAAATCAAAAATGATTGGGTTTTAATTGATGCTGAAAATGCAATTGTAGGTAGACTTGCTTCTTATATTTCAAAAGTTTTAAGAGGAAAAAATAAAACACAATTTACACCTAACATGGATACTGGTGATTTTGTAATAGTAACAAATATAGAGAAAATTAAATTTACTGGTAAAAAAATTTCTAACAAAATATATTATAGACATACTGGTTATCCTGGTGGTATAAAATCTACAACTCCAGAAGCTCTATTAATAAAGAAACCAGAAGAAATTTTAAAACTAGCGGTTAAAAGAATGTTACCGGGAGGTCCATTGGCAAAAAAACAACTTTCTAAACTTAAAATGTACAAAGGAACATCTCATCCACATGAATCTCAAAATCCAAAAGTTATAGATTTTTCAAAAGCTAATTCAAAAAATTATATTGCAATTAATTAATATGGAAAATATTTCAGAAGTTACAGTAAGTAAAAAAGTTAAATTAGATTTTAAAGATTCAAAATATGCAACTGGTAGAAGAAAAAGATCTGTAGCAAAAGTTTGGTTAAAAAAAGGTTCTGGAATCATACATGTAAATGGAAAAAAAATGTCAGAATATTTTGTTAAACAGAATTTGCAGATTGCTATATTTAGACCACTAACAATCATTAAAAGAGAAAGTGAATTTGATGTAAGATGTTCTGTAAAAGGTGGTGGGCTATCAGGTCAAGCAGGGGCAATTGTTCATGGAATAGCCAGAGCAATTATTTTATTTGAACCTGAACTTAAAACAACGCTTAAAAAAGAAAAACTTACCACAAGAGATTCAAGAGAAGTTGAGCGTAAAAAATATGGTCGTAAAAAGGCCAGAAGAAGCTTCCAGTTTTCAAAAAGATAATTCTTTATAATAATTTCTCTTAAATAATAATAACTGGTATAATCATTAGTAATGAAAGATTCACTGAATATAGCTATAATAGGTGCCACAGGTTACGTTGGTATTCAATTAATAAAAATTTTATCTAAACATTCAAAAGCAAAAATTAAATATTTATGCTCAAGATCTTATGTTGGAAAAAAGATGAATGTATTTGATAAAAAAATATACGATAAAAATTTACCTAAGCTTTCAAAAATTGAAAAAATAGATTGGGGAAAAATAAATATACTTTTCACGGCGTTACCAGATGGTGAGGCACAAAAAATAGCTAGTACAATGCCACAGCATGTTAAATTAATAGATTTGTCTGCTGATTTTAGATTAACAAATCCTAATGAATATAAAAAATGGTATGGAATAAATCATAAATGTAAAAATTTAATTAAACATTCCTTGTATGCTGTTTCTGAATTTTCAAAGAAAAAAATAAAAAACGTTAAAATTATTGCTTGTCCTGGTTGCTACCCAACATCTATTCAACTTCCATTAGTTCCACTTCTTGCAAAAAAATTGATAAATTCTAAAACAATAATAATTGATTCAAAATCAGGTTATTCTGGTGCTGGGAAAAAGATAAAAAATAAATTTAAATTTAAAAAAATATTTGAATCTGTTTCAGCTTATGGCGTTGGACATCACCGTCATTCTGCTGAAATAAATCAAGAATTGTCGAAAGTTGCAAAAAAAAAAGTTAATGCTATTTTTACACCACATTTAATTCCAATGTTTAGAGGAATTCTATCCACAATATATGTTGAGACAATTGGAAATATTGATGCTAAAAAAATTTATAATTATTTAAAAAAATACCACAAAAAAAATATTTTTGTTAAACTAGCGAAATTTAATACTCCCATTGGAACTGGAGCGGTGATGAATACAAATTTTTGTAATATTTCAATTTGCAAAAGTAGCGTAAAAAATAAAGTTATAATTATTTGTACTATAGATAATTTAATAAAAGGTGCCTCTGGACAGGCTGTTCAAAATATGAATATTGCATTTAATTTAAATGAAGCAACAGGTTTATTATGAAGATAATTTTTTATTTTTTTTTATTACTTTTTTTTTTAACTTCTTGCGCTGCGAATAAAGTCACTTATCTTTGTGGTGACGCACCGTGTGCTAATAAAAAAGAAAAAGAAGAATATTTTAAAAAAACAATGACCGTTGAATCTATTGAAGATAAAAATAATTTAAATAAAAATATAAGTGTATTTGAAAAAATTAAAAAAAAAAAAATAAAAAAAAAAAAAAAGAAAAAAAAAAAAAAAATAGTTAAAAAAGATAAAAAAAAAAAATAATAAAAAAAAAAAAAAATAAAAAAAAAAAATAAATATAATTAAAAAAATTAAAAAAAAAACACTAAAGGATGAAAAGAAGAAAAAATTCAAAAACATTTTTAGAGAAAATGCAGAAACATATGATTACAAAATAAAAAAAACAAAAATTAATAATATTAAAAAAACTAAAAAAATTAAGAAAATTGAAAAAGATAATAAAGCTAAAAAAAGTGATACTGTTCCAAATTTAGTTGATTTAACTAAAAGTAAAACAAAATTTAGAGATCTAGCTAAGTCTATTACTGATAGAAGTATTAATAAACCATTTCCTGATATAAATAACTTACCTAACTAGTATTATGATCAAAAAAATAAATATTGCAATTGTTGGTTTTGGAAATATTGGCAGTTATTTTTACAAAACAATTGAAAAAAATAAAATTAGTATTTTTAATAAAACTGGTAAAATGCCATTTATAAAATATATTTCCGCTAAGAGTCTTAAAAAAAAAAGATTAACAAAAATTCCTAAGTCTAAGTGGATTAGTAATCCATTAAAAATAACAAAATTTAAAGACGTTGATATCATAGTTGAATTAATTGGAGGTTCTGATGGAATAGCTAAAAAATTAATTTTTTTAGCATTAAAAAATAAAAAGCATGTAATTACAGCAAATAAATCATTAATGGCAAAATATGGAGATGAATTAGGAATTATATCAGAAAAAAATAAAGTTAATTTAGAATATGAAGCATCTGTTGCGGGCGGCGTACCTATAATTAGATCTTTAAAAGAAGGGCTAATTGGAAATAAAATTAACAAAATTTATGGTATTTTGAATGGAACTACAAATTTTATACTGACCTCAATGGAAAATGATAAAAAAGATTTTTCTTCTGCTCTTAAAGATGCGCAGAAATTAGGTTTTGCAGAATCTAATCCAATTTCAGATCTTGATGGATCTGATTCAGCTTCAAAACTAAGAATTTTGTCATCTATTGCATTTAAAAAAAAAATTTCTAAAAATGAAATATTAATCGAAGGTATAAAAAATATAAACTTGAACGATATTCTGTATGCTAAGAAATTTGGTTTTAAAATTAAATTATTATCGATAGGAGCCTTAGTTAATGGCAAATTGATTGAAAGAGTTCATCCTTGCCTTTTATCAAAAAAATCATACTTAGCAAATATAGATGGAGTTTTAAATGCTGTAGTTGTTGATGGTGTTCCAATTGGTAAATCTGTGCTTCAAGGTGAAGGCGCAGGACCTGGCCCAACTACGTCAGCTTTAATATCAGATTTATGCTCTATACTAAGAGGTAATATCAAAGATACTTTTGGAATTTCATCAAAGTTTAGGAAAAATGTAGTTGTAGAAAACGTTTTAATGCATAAATGTTCTTCATATTTAAGAATAGATGTAAAAGATCAATCTGGAGTCCTCTCTTCTATCACAAAAATATTTGCTAAAAATAAAATTTCAATTAAAAATTTAATTCAAAATCCTGATAAAAAAAATAAAATGGCTTCTATAATTGTAATAACTCATGAAAGTATTGAAAAAAATTATAAAAGTTTACTTAATAATTTGGTAAAAAATAAATTTGTAATTAAGAAACCTACTTTTATTAGGATAGAAAAATTTTAAATGGATATTAATAAAAAATTTATTGAAATTTTTGCAAAAGTCACCGAAAGAGCTGCTTTTGGTAGTTCTAAATTTGTAGGTAAAAATGATAAAATAGCAGCAGATCAAGCAGCTGTGGATGAGATGAGAAAAGAGCTTAATTTAATAGAGATGAAAGGTAGAGTTGTTATTGGAGAGGGTGAGCTTGATGAAGCTCCAATGCTTTATGTTAATGAGCAAGTTGGAACAAACAAAGGTGAAGAATTTGATATTGCCGTAGATCCACTGGAAGGTACAAATTTTACTGCAAAAAATCTTCCAAATGCTTTATCAGTAATGGCTATTGCAAGAAAAGGTAATTTATTAAACGCACCAGATCTATATATGGAAAAAATTGCTATTGGTCCAAATCTTCCTAAAAATCTTCTTGATTTAGATAATAGTATTGAAAAAAATATTAGTTTACTAGCCGCTGCTAAAAAAGTAAGTCCAAATGAATTAACTGCATGTTTGTTAAAAAGACCAAGACATAAAACTATCATCCAATCTCTAGAAAAGATTGGTGTAAAAATTAATTTTATAGAAGATGGTGATGTGGCTGGAGTTATTTCTGTTATTAATTCAGAAGCTAAAATAGATTTATATTTAGGTACTGGTGGAGCGCCAGAAGGCGTTCTTGCTGCTGCTGCATTAAGTTGTATGAATTGTCAAATGCAAACAAGATTAGTTTTTCAAAGCGATGTTGAGAGAGAAAAAGCAATAACTATTGGAATATCAAATTTAGATAAAAAATATAATATCTCAGACATGGTAAAAGGTGATGTTATTTTTTGTGCCACTGGTGTTACGGATGGAGATTTAGTAAAAGGTATTAAAATAAAAGGAGATAATTTTTCTGCACATACTTTAGTTTTCCACAAGAGTAGTGGGACAAATAAAATTATTAGCAATCTAATTAGAAAATGAGCAATTTATCTGTTAGCGGTAAGAACTGGTTGTTTAAAAAATTTAATTCAGCTGATATAAATAAATATGTTGAAGATTATTCGTTAACAGAAATTTCTGCAAAACTTTTATCTATTAGAAAAAAAAATATAGATGATATAAATTTATTTATAGATCCTAAAATAAAAAATCTTTTACCAAATCCATTTCATTTAAAAGATATGAAAAGTGCAGTGAATAGAGCTTATCAAAGCATCTTGAGTAATGATTTGATTGGAATTTTTGGTGATTATGATGTTGATGGAGCAACTTCTACAGCTATACTTACAAGATATTTTTTATCTATTAAGCAAAGAGTCAAAATTTATATTCCTGATAGACAAAAAGAGGGTTATGGTCCTAGTGAATTAGGTTTTGATAAAATAATAACCGCTGGAGCAAAAATAATCTATACTGTAGATTGTGGAACACTATCATTTAAACCTATAGCATATTCTCAAAATTTAAATATTGATGTTATTGTTTTAGATCACCATCAGTCAGAAACTAAACTTCCAAATGCTTACGCCATTGTCAACCCTAATAGGTATGATGATTCTTCGGGTCTTAATTATTTATGCGCTGCTGGAGTTTGTTTTGTTTTTTTAGTAGCTTTAAATAAAAAGCTTCGTGAGGAAAATTGGTTTAAAAATAATAAAATTATAGAACCTAATATATTAAATTTATTAGATCTAGTGTCGCTTGGTACCGTTTGTGATGTTGTTCCCCTTGTTGGTTTAAACAGGGCTATAGTTAAACAGGGCCTTAAGGTAATCAAACAAAGAAAAAATCTAGGATTAAAAACCTTATATGATTTATGTAAGATCGAATCTCAACCTACTACCTACGATTTAGGTTTTAAACTTGGACCACGAATTAACGCCGGTGGTAGAGTAGGCAAATCTTCCCAGGGAGCAGATCTTTTAATTTCTAATAATCCAACAAAGGCTTATCAAATAGCTATTGATCTAGAGAAATCAAATAAAGAGAGACAAAGCATTGAATTTATTCTTAGCGCAACGATTAATGAAGAGGTTAAAAAATTTCACAATCATCCAGTTTTGGTTATGTCTGGAAGTAGCTGGCACGAAGGTGTTATTGGAATAATTGCTTCGAGAATTAAAGAAAAATATAATAAACCAACTATATTAATTTCTCTAAATAACCAGACCGGAAAAGGATCAGCGAGATCAGTGGTAGGTTTCGATATTGGAAAAGAAATTATTAAAGCTGTTCAGATGAATATTTTAAAGAAGGGTGGAGGACATAAAATGGCTGGTGGTTTTACAATATCAGAGGAAAATATTTCAATATTCAGAGACATGTTAATTAAAAGTTATGAAAAATTAAAAATATCTAGCACAACTGGAATGAATCTTCATTTGGATTCTATTATAGCACCTAGCGCATTAAATGAAGATTTTTTTGATGAAATTAATTTTCTATCTCCATTTGGCTCTGGAAACAATGAACCAAAGTTTATGATTGAAAATATAAAAGTAGTTTCATCTACAGTAGTAGGTTTAAATCATATAGTTTCTATATTAAGAGGCAAGGATGGATCAACATTTAAAGCATTTACGTGGAATGGTAAAAATACTGTTTTAGAATCATTCTTAGAAAAAAAGAATAAAAAAAACATAAATATAGCTGGCAAAATAAGATCAAACGAATGGAAAGGGAAGCGTAGTATAGAATTTTTAATTGAAGATATATCTTTAAGTAACATTTAATTTAGAAAAATAATCAGAAAGATATTTTTCGTATTTTTTCCAAGATAAAACAGATGTTTTATAAATTTTATTTCGAACCTGAACGTCGCTTGCTGTTTTAATTGGTCTTTTATTATTATAAAATTTTAAACAGTCATCAGACCAACTTAAATTGCAAAACTTAAGCAATTTTTTAGTTTCTTCATTTAAGTTAGAGATAATCTTTTCATAATTAATTGTGTAAATAAAGTTTGGTAAAACTTCATTCCAATGATTCATTATTTCAGTATAAATATTATAATACGCAACAGTTTCTGACAAATCGTAAGCATAAGAAACTTTATTACTTGTAAAATTATTTTTAAAAATCGAAAATATATTATCTTTAGCATTTCGTTTACAATGAATAATTTTGGCATTAGGTAGAATTAACTTAATCAGCCCGATAGATAAAAAATTTATAGGTAGTTTGTCAGTTGTTATTTTTGAATTTTTAGAAAAAACTTTCATTTTTTCGACATATTCATCCCCAATAGTTTTAAAATTATCTATTTTCGTCTTATCAAGGTTAGAAAATATGAAATCTTCATTTTTATTGTTAAAATATTTATTAATTAAAAATGGAATGGTTTCAACTTCATCAGCACCAAATACTGATGAATGACTAGAAATTATCTGCTCTACTAGAGTGGTGCCAGATCTAGGCATACCAACAATAAATATAGGACTGTCACTTAGAGAGCCCGTTTTTTTAAATTGTTTAAAAATTTTACTATTAAATGTATTTTTAATATTTAAAAAAAATTTATTTTCTTCTTCAACTGAATATTTGATATTTTTTCTATATATTGAATTTGCTTCATTATAAAATTTGAATGATTTTTGATATTCATTAACATCTTCAAAAGCTTTTCCTAAAGCAAATCCCAATTCAATCTGTTCATTATTTTTCTGAATATTTTTGCCATTATATAAATTTATTAATTGTAATAAATGTTTATCATCAACCTTGTACTTTGTTATTCTGCTGAGTGCTCTATGTGCTAATACAAAATTTGGGTTTAAATCAATTGTTTTATTTAAATTTTTCTTAGCTTCTTCAAAATTTCCAATTGTTATTAATAAAGTTCCTAAATTGTAATAAGCAAATAAAAAAAGTGAATTTACCTTAATGGCATTATAAAAGCATTTTTCAGCTTCTTTATAATTGCTAATGGAACTGTACAGTGTTCCTAAATTGTTATGAGGTTCGGCTATATTTTTATTCAGGAAAATTGCTTTTTTATAAAGATCTTCAGCTTTTTTAATGCTCTTATTTGATTTTTCATTAAAATAAATTAATCCTAGATTACTATAGATCATTGCAAAATTAGGATCTATTTGAATACCCTTTTCGTAAATTTTAATTGCTAAGTCGAGTTTTTTTTGTCCAGCGTAAATCAAACCTAATAAATTGTATAGAAATACAACTCTTGGATTATTATCAATAAGTTTCTCACAAACCTCTTCAGCTTTAAATAAATTTCCTGATTTAAAGATATTTACCGCAATTTGAATTTCTTTTTTTAAATTTTCCATTTTTGATCATTGAAACAACATTAAATATATAATAAATACAAGGTTAATTTTATAGGTCCCATCGTCTATCGGTTAGGACACGTGGTTTTCATCCTCGAAAGAGGGGTTCGATTCCCCTTGGGACCGCCATTAATAATGACATATTATGTTTATTTAATAGGTACTTACAATAAATTAAAGTTAACCACATATGTTGGTTATACAAATGATTTAAATAAAAGATTAATTTTACATAACAAAGGTAAGGGAGCCAAGTTTACAAGAGGTAGAAAATGGAAAATTATTTATTCAGAAAAGTTTAAAAAAAAAAACGAGGCAATTTCTAGAGAATATTATATAAAGAAAAATAGAAAACTAAGAAATTTTTTAAAAAAAAAATTTAATAAAATTAAAAGTTGAAAATTCTAATTATAAGAACTGACAAACTTGGCGATTTTTATGTATCTTTACCGTTCATAAATTCATTAATAAGAAAATATGATAAATCTAACATTGATATAGTTTTATCTGAATCAATATATAAACATTTTAGCTCAAAGAAGTATCTATATAATAGAATTTATTCATATCCCAAAAAAAATATATTAAAAAAAATTAAACTTATTAATAACTTAAGAAAAAAATCGTATGATAAAATACTTGTCTTTGATGGAAAAGATAGATCGATTTTTTTAACATATTTTTTGAAAAGCTCTCTTAACTTAATTTTAGTAGAAAAAAGAAAAATTAATTTTTTAACAAAATTATTACTAAATAAAAAAAAATTTAAATTTTTCATTAATGATAAAATTGAAAGCTATCATGCCATATACAAAAAAATGATCAGTTACTGTAAAGTTGAATATATAATTGAAGATTGCAAGATTTTGAAACATAAGAATTTATCTTTTGTTAGTTGTCTTAAAAATTATAATATTGAATCTAAAACTTTTTCACAAATTCATTTAGATGAAAAATGGTTTATAAATACATATATTAATCATTATACAGATATAAATTTAAAGGAAAAATATTTTGTAGATTTTCTTCTTGATGTAATAAATATTAAAAAAAAAAAATTAATAGTTACCACAGGTATACTAAAACTCCCCTTTTTAGAAAATCTTAAAAATAAATATTTTACAAAAGTTAATGAAAATTTATATGAATATAATTTTAATATAAATATTATTTTGTTGCTAAATAGTTCGATTGATGACTTAGAGAGCATAGCTATTAATGCGGCCAATATCATAACTTGCAACGGTCCAATCAGTCAAATTGCTTGTTACTATGATATAAACTTAATAGATATCTTAGAAAAGAAATTAGAATTTTGGTATGATCGACATATTTCTAACAAAAAAAACTATAATAAGTTATTCAGAAAAGATTTTAATGAACTGTCTAAAGAAATATTAAATAAAATTAAATAATGAAAATATCAATTCTACTTCCTTACAAAGAAAATTTTTCACCAACTTACCCAGGTGCCGTTTCCTTATTTGTAAAAGATACAGTTAACATTAGTAAATATAAAAAATATATCACAGTTTATGGTAATACAAATTTTAAAAATACTTATAAACTTGCATATAAAAATATTTTCTTAAAAAAAAATATTATAGAAAGTGGAAGTAAAATTTATGTTAAACAATTTTTAAAGTACGAAAAAGATGATCCATCAGATATTATTGAAATTCACAATAGACCAAACTATTTTCACTTAATATTTAAAAAAAAAATTAAACAAAATATTGTTTTATATTTTCATAATGATCCTCTTACAATGACTGGATCAAGATCGGTTTCTGATAGAATAAAACTTTTAGAAAATGCTACTAAAATAATTTTCAATAGTCATTGGTCAAGGAAAAGATTTCTTGAGGGTATAGAAGGACTTCATATTAATTCTGAAAAAATGAGTGTTATTTACCAATCCACAAAACCAGTAAAAGTTGAATTAGGTAAAAAAAAAAATTGGATTACATTTGTTGGCAAACTTAATAAAGCAAAAGGATATGATTTGTTTGGTGCTGCTGTAATTAAAATTTTAAAAAAATATAAAAAATGGAACGCAATAGTAATGGGAGATGAATCTCGTAAAACATTACATTTTGAACATAAACGTTTAAAAAATTTAGGATTTCAGAATCATAATAAAGTTTTAAAAATATTTGAAAAAACAAGTATTGCTGTAGCATGTTCTAGATGGGACGAACCTCTTGGAAGAACAAGTTTAGAAGCCAGCAGCAGGGGTTGTGCTACTATAATTAGTGATAAAGGGGGATTGCCTGAAACAGTTACTCATGGAATTATCCTTAAAGAATTAAATGTTAAGGCAGTCTATAATTCAATCAAAAAATTAATCGATAATAAAAAAAAAAGGTTAGAACTACAAAAATTGTCAATAAAAAATTTTTTCCATACAAATGCTGTTAGCTCTAAAAATATTGATGATTATCGCGAGATTCTTTTATCAAATTTTATTACTGGTAAAAATATTTATAAAAATAAAAGTTTAAGGATTTTACATGTAACTAATTTTAATGAAAGACATGATGGAAGGTTATTTTTTAATACAGGAAGAAGATTAAATAATGGTTTTATTAGACTTGGACATAGTGTTTTGGAATTTAGTGATAGAGATATAGTTAAGCATTACAAGAACTTGAAAGATTATACGGGTGGTAAAACATTAAATCAAAAGTTAATAAATACAGTCTACAACTATAAGCCAGATCTTTTAATTTTTGGACACGCAGATTTGATTAAACCAAACACACTATCTTATTTGAAAGATAATTATAGAAATCTAAAAATTGCTCAGTGGTTCCTAGACCCCTTAGTTAAAAATGGACCTGATTATATTAAAAATAAATCTAGACTTTTGGATAAAATTAACTTTACTGATGCTAATTTTATCACTACATCACCCGACGTTTTGGATTTTTTACCAAAAAAAAGTAAATGTTTATTTATGCCAAACCCAACTGATTCTTCTTTTGAGGTTTTAAATAATTATTCAAATAATCATTGTTCTATGGATGTTTTTTTCGCTTTAAGCCATGGCGTTCATAGAGGTGTATTAAAAAAAGGTAAGCATGATGAGAGGGCAGATTTTGTTAATAAATTAGTCGAATTAACACCCAATGTAAAATTTGATCTATATGGTATAAATAATGTTCAACCTATTTGGGCGGATTCATTTTTAAAATCTATTTCAAATGCTAAAATGGGTGTCAATCTAAGCAGGGGAGACCCAATAAAATATTATAGCAGCGATAGAATTACACAATTAATTGGAAATGGATTGCTCACTTTTATTCATCAAAATACTTTTTATGGAAATTTTTTTAAAAATAACGAAGTAATATTTTATAAAAATTTGTCTGATCTTTCTGAAAAGATTCAAAAATATGCGAGAGACGATGAATTAAGAAAAAAAATAGCAAAAAATGGTAAAGATAAGTATACGAAATTTTTTAATTCTACTGTAGTTGCTAGTTATATTATAGATAAAACATTTGATAATAAAGATAAATATAAGTATTTTTGGGAAAAATATATCTAGTTTAGAAAAATAAAATTATTTACTGATTTAAAATCATTAATTTTTTTTGTACTTATTAGATTTTTATTTCTATAAAAATATGATTTATAACCCAGTTGATTTATAAAGTTTATTGTATCTTCAATTTTATGCTTTGTATGACGTTCTTCAATTTCTACTAATATATTTGGTTTATTTTTTTTAATTAAGTTAATGGCACCCTCTATAACCATTTTTTCATGCCCCTCTACATCAATTTTAATAAAGCTAATATTTTTTTTAAGATCTATAGAGTCTAATTTTTTTGTTTTAACTTTTATTCTTATAAAATCATTATTATTCAATAAATTATTTTTATTTATAGTTGCGGCACCTAGTTTGTATCTTTCTTCGTAATTTTTTTTGTTTGCTGTTTCAAAGCGTTTGGGTATCCTTAGGTCTGTTATTATTTCCTGGTTCGAAAGCGCTATATTGTAAAGTGTCATATTTTTAATTATTTTTTTTAAATTCTTGTTTAAATAAGAAAAAATTAAAGGATTAGGTTCAAATGAATGTACGTAATTACAAATTTTTGACAATTTATAGCTATACACGCCTCTATAAACACCTACATCAATACATTCATAATTTTTATTAACAATTTGATCTAACAAAGACAATTCTTCTTCATAATTATTTTTAATAGCTCTTTTTAATCTCCTTTTTAAAAGAAATTTCTGTGTAAAGAACATATTTTTAAAAAAAAATTCAATTTCTTTGCTAATTTTAGCTTTCATATTTTTATTTTATTAAGTGCATTGTTTTTAAATAAGTTTGCTTCTTTTATATATCTCCTTACCATTTCTGTAGACTTATGACCTGTCATTGCCATTATACTTCTTTCTTCTGCTCCGGACTCTGCAGCAGATGTTGCAAATCCAGATCTTAGACTGTGACCAGAATAATTTTTACTATCTATCCCAGCTAAATTTAAATATTTCTTTATGAGCAATGCTACAGTTTGATCAGTTAATCTATTATCTAATAATTTAGAGCTTTTTGAAAGTCGTCTAAATAAAGGTCCAGAGTTTATTTTAGATAAATCTATCCATTTTTTTAAAGTTGATACTGGGCAATATTTAGAATTTTTAAAATAGGGTAGCGCTTTAATTGATCCAGCTCCAAATTGATCTGTTTTAGATCTTCTTATTGCTATTTTTAAACCTTCTGAAACAAAATCTAGGTCTTCAAAGTCTAAAGAAACTATTTCATTTCTTCTAAAGCCTCCGGAAAAACCAATTAATATTATTGATTTATTTCTAAATTTTTTTATTTCATCGTTACTTTCTTCATCTATAGCATTAATTAAAAGTTTTAAGTTATTGATTAATATAGGTTTTTTACCTTTTTGTACGCTTCCTTTCCTCCTCTTTATTCCCATTATATTTTCAATTATAGCTGGATGTTTTGTATCAAGATAATGCCCTTTTATTCTATGTATAACGCCAATTGATACCAATCTACGCTTTAAAGTGCTCATCTTAGCTTCTTTTGATGATAAATAAGTTAGATATAACGAAATTATTTTAGGTTCAGATGGAAGTGATTTAAATCCATTTTTAATGCAAAACAATGAAAAATCCTTAAAATCTGATTTATAAGCTCTAATAGTATTATTAGCTTTGGAACTTTTTAGGTTCAATAATGTTTCATCTTGAAGTGCTTTTATGTTTGTTATTATATCATTCATTTATTATTATTGATAACCATTAATTATCGTTAGTAATATATTAAGTGTTTTTGGTTGTCAATACATATAAATATAAAATTATGGATGGAAAATTAATAATAAAGATATAATTAACTAAATGATTAGAAAATTAGAACAAAAAGACAAGGAAAATTGGGCTAAACTATACAATGGTTATGCTGATTTCTATAAGGTCCCAATGAACACGCGAATTTTAGACACTCTTTGGGGTTGGATTCATGATGAAACTCATGTTGTTAATGCTATTTGCTTTGAGTTAGAGGGTAAAATCGTTGGAATTGCTCATTATAGAACAATGCCAAGACCAATTAAGGGTCAATATATTGGTTTTTTAGATGATTTGTTTGTAGAGACTAATTTTAGAGGTCAAAAAATTGCTCAAAAACTCATTAGTCATTTAAAATCCTTATCTAAAAACAATAATTGGAATGGAATTCGTTGGATCACCCACTCTTCCAATGAAAATGCAAAGAAATTATACGATAAAATTGCTAATAACACTGGATTTGAACTTTATGAAATTAAAGGGCACTAAATTTCAGATAAAAGTGTGGAAATATCTTAGAAATATTCCAAAAGGTAAGGTTAAGAGCTATAAACAAGTCGCTATAGGCATAAATAGTCCTAAATCAGCCCGTGCAGTTGCTAATGCATGCGCTAAAAACCCATATGCACCAAAAATACCGTGCCATAGGGTGATAAGAACAGATGGAGGTCTTGGTGGATACTCAGCAAAAGGTGGAGTAAAAACTAAAAAACTCCTGCTTAAAAGAGAAGGTTTTAAGCTTTAAAACCCTATAAAATATAGCTTTCTTTCAATTTTAAGACAAAAATCAACCTAATTATATTCTTCACCCTTCAGTTGTATCCTTTTCAACAACATGCTTAAAATAGACCCTCCTACGGCGCTTTAAATGCTATATTCTTAAACTGCAACCCTCAATTATAAAAAAAAAAATTCTCATTTTTTTTATTAATTTATTGCTTTTTTTTGTAGTTTTAGTACGTTTTTTCATTTTTTGGTTAATAATGTATCTATAGCAACGCTTTTTTACTATCCAAGTTAGGTGATTACATTAAATTTGATTTACTTTAGCATTTATAAACAATTTTAGTAATATTAAATACTTTACTTTAGATAATTAATTTAATGTAATAATATCAATAACTTAATTAAAAAACTTAATGTATTACATTCAATTATAGTAAAGATTATTAACCTATTTTTCTTTCTCTAAACGATATGTAAATGCCAGAAACAATAATAATAAGTAAACCTAACCAAGACCAATAATCAGGAAAATCTCCAAAAAAATAAAAGCCCAAAATTACATTAGTTACTATCTCGAAATATCCAAAGGGAGCTAATTTAGATGCATCAGCGTACTTTAAAGATAAAATCAAGAAGAAATGACCAAAACAAGCAAATATACCCATCAAAGCTAATAGTAACCATTGATTGATAGTCAGATTTATCCAAACGAAAGGAGCTATAAGACTACCCATAAAGAGCCCTACTACACCGGTTAATAATAATGTAAGCAAAGGATTGTCTGCGGTATGTAATTTACGTGTTACGATTAAATACAATCCATAAAAAAAACCAGTACCTAATCCTGCTATGGTTGCTAAATTAAAATCTAAAAATCCAGGTCTTATTACAATCAAAGTACCTGCGAAACCGACTAGTACAGCTGTCCATCTTTTAAAACCAACTTTTTCTTTTAATATAAAAGGAGATAAAGCAGTTGTAATTAAAGGAGCTATAAAAGCAAGTGTTAAAGCTTTTGCCATAGAAATTATCGAAATAGAATAAAAGAATAATACATTAGCAAAAAATAAGAGCAAACCTCTTATTGATTGTAGTTTTGGGTGAGTAGTCCATTTTAAATGTTTTCGAAAGAAAAAGTACATCAAAGGTAAAGAAAAAAATACAGTAAAAAAATATCTTGCCCATGTAATTTGCAAAAAAGACATTTCTGAGCTCAAATGTTTAGCAATAACATCCATAAAAGGCAATAATGCCCATGCTAATAAATTATAAATAATTGCTTTCACTTAACTAAAGTATTTTAAAGAAATAAAAACTACAATAGTTAAAGTAAAAAAAGATAAGAATGTAGATAAAGCTACAGTACTTGCGATACTATCAGAAATCTTCTTTGGAGAATAAATTTTTCCAACTAAATAAGTTAAAATAGCTGATGGCGTAGATGCTTGAATAAACATGACTCCAGCCTCAACACCAGATAGATTAAAAACTTTAACAAACAAAAATCCAACTATTGGACCAAGAACAACTCTTACAATAGAGTAAACAAATGTTTCTTTTAAAGAAAGAACTTTTAATCTTGAAAGAGTCACACCTAAAGACATAAGAACTAAAAATATTGTTGAATAACCAATTAAAAAAGTAGCATTTTCAAGAAACTTTGGCGCAGGAATTTTATAATAAACAAAAAATAATGAGAAAATTAAAGCATATATGGGAGTACATTTTAATAATGGCTTAATTGAAAACTTCCTGCTAGCCAATAAAATACCTAAACTAAAATGAAAAATTAAAATTACAGATGTTATGGCTGTAGCTATTGACAATCCAACGGTCCCATATGCAAATAAACATAAAGGCATACCCATATTTCCAGTGTTAGGGAGAATTAGAGGAGGCAACAATCTGTAAATATCTTTTTTAAAAAATTTAATAACCATAACACCTATTATAGAAAAAATTCCTACATAAAGTATTGTGTAATATGAAAACTTAATAAAGAGATCTATATCAATACCAGATATCGTTAATGAATAAAAAATTATGCACGGTAAACCAATATTTCCTGCAAATTTAGTAATAAACTTAGTATCAAATTTTGGATTTTTTTCACCATACCAATAACCAATACCTATTGTAAGAAATACAGGAAAAAGTACTTCAAATAATTTAATTAAAAGACTCATTTACAAAAATTGATATATTAAGATCTTAGTTTATTTACAACAATTCTTTTAGGTTTTTGGTAACCAATAGCTATTTCAAATTCTTTTAAACGCTTGTGTATAGATCTTAATTCAGTAATTCTTGTCCAGTTTTGCATAAATAGTGAAAAGCTTTGTTGTACTTCTCTAAAAGCGCTTGATGTTTGTATCAAAATTCCTAATGTCATAGCTCCAGTAAACAAGCCTGGTCCCATAATTATATATGGCACAATAATCATTGATTGATTGTATAATATTAACCATAGATCAAAATAACCATAATGTAGGAATAATCGGTGATAATTAAACTTAATACCTGTAAACAATTCTAAAATAGTTGGTGCTTTTGCATATTCAATTCTATCATCTTCTCCATAAACTAGTTCTTTTCTAAATGATGCCTCAACTTTTTGGTTATTATACTCAAGACCAGGAAGTTTTATGCCAACAAACCAACTAATTAAAACTCCACCTAGACTTGCTGTCAGCGAAATATAGACAAGTGATCCAGTTATATCTTTAAACCAAGGTAATATTACGTTTGAAGATAAACCCCAGAGTATTGGTGTAAATGCTATTAACAACATTATTGCTCTTAATACTTGAAGACCAATACTTTCAACTATGGATGCAAACGCTTTACAATCTTCTTGAATTCTTTGAGAAGCACCTTCAACTTTAGCATCAATATTTTTCCAATAGGGCATATACGCAAAAGTCATAGCTTCACGCCATCTTAAGGCATACATGCGTGTAAAAAAATTTGTTATTGTGTAAATTATTACATATGGAATTGCTAACTTAAAAAATGTGTAAATATTATCGTAAAATTCGGAAACATCATGTTCAGTTGCTTTTTGCAGAATATCATAAAAACCTTTATACCATTCATTGATTTTCACATCTATCCATGTTTGAGCTAGTAAAGATCCCATTATAAAAGCAAAACCTCCCCATGCCCACCATGCCCATTTCTTATCTAGAAAAAAACTTTTTATCATACTGTTATCTTAAAAAATTATCTGTATAAGATTTCTTAACTAATTTAACTTTTTGTGGTTCAATTATAGTATATTCAATATTATTCTTTTTAGCATAAAGTAAAGCTTCTTCTTTTGTGGTAAATTCTAGTTTTACTTCTGACATTGTGTCCCTCGAAGTTTCCCATCCTGTTAATGGGTTGACTCCATTGTTTAGTGTTTCAAAAACTAACAACCAATTTTTTGTTTTTTTTTTACCTGATTGCATTGCAGTTTTAGTTGGTTTGTATATTTTTGCTTTTTTCATTTAAAAATGGTCGGGGCGGCAGGATTTGAACCTGCGACCCTCTGGTCCCAAACCAGATGCGCTACCAGGCTGCGCTACGCCCCGTCCACTTAAGTTTTTATATTAGAAGCACTTTTTGTGCAATGGAAAGATATTAGTATGGATCAGTTTATGTGCATTTATGCATGTCTTTGAATGCTATTGGAAATCTGAAAAATAATGAGTAACTAATGAGATATTACAGCTAATAGTAATAGAGCTACTATATTAGTTATTTTGATCATTGGATTTACAGCTGGTCCAGCTGTATCTTTATATGGATCACCTACTGTATCACCAGTAATAGCCGCTTTATGAGCATCGGATCCCTTACCACCATAATTACCATCTTCAATAAATTTTTTTGCATTATCCCAAGCGCCCCCACCAGCAGTCATTGATAAAGCCATAAATAACCCTGTAACAATAACGCCCATTAACATCGCTCCAACTGAAGCTAAAGCTGCTTCTATACCACCAACAAATAATATTACTATATATAAAATTATAGGTGACAGGACGGGTAGAAGTGAAGGAATAATCATTTCCTTTATTGCTGCTTTAGTTAAAAGATCAACTAACTTACCATAATCTGGTTTTCTTTTACGTTTCATAATTCCGGGTATTTTTTTAAACTGTCTTCTAACTTCAATTACAACAGCACCACCAGCTCTACCCACTGCTTGCATAGACATTGATCCAAATAAATAAGGAAGAGCTCCTCCTATTAATAGACCTACAACAACAAACGGGTTTGATAAATCAAAGCTGACAGTAACATTTTCTAAAGGAGAACCGCTGATACCAGAAAAAAATTTAATATCTTCTGTGTAAGCTGCAAATAAAACTAAAGCTCCTAAACCTGCGGAACTAATAGCATAGCCTTTTGTAACAGCTTTTGTTGTATTTCCTACAGCATCTAATGCATCTGTAGTTTTCCTAACATTTTTGGGTAAATTGGCCATTTGAGCAATACCACCAGCATTATCTGTAACAGGTCCATATGCATCTAAAGCAACGACCATGCCAGCAAGCGCTAACATTGTTGTCACGGATATAGCTATTCCAAATAAACCAGCCAGATTATTGGTTATTAGAATACCACAAACTATTATAAATGCCGGTAGAGCAGTTGCCTCTAGTGATACCGCTAAACCTTGAATTACGTTTGTTCCATGTCCTGTTGTAGAAGATTTTGCAACACTTTTAACGGGTCTAAAATTTGTTCCTGTATAATACTCCGTAACCCAAATTATTAACCCAGTAATAATTAAACCAACTATTCCACATAAATAAAGATCAAAACCTGTAAAATTTGAGTTTGCAGTAGAATAAATTGAATTTAAACCAATCATTTTATCAGTAACTGGATATAAAATAGCAACTGATAAAATGGCAGTAACAATAAATCCTTTGTATAGAGCTCCCATTATATTTTTAGAAGAACCTAATTTGACAAAAAATGTTCCTATTATTGAGGTTAAGATACATGACCCACCAATAGCTAATGGGTAAATCATTATATTTAAATTATCGATAAAAAAAATTGATGACAAAACCATTGTTGCCACAATCGTTACTGCGTATGTTTCAAATAAGTCTGCAGCCATTCCCGCACAATCTCCAACATTGTCTCCAACGTTATCGGCAATTACCGCAGGGTTTCTTGGGTCATCCTCTGGTATACCAGCCTCAACTTTTCCAACTAGATCTGCTCCAACATCAGCACCTTTAGTAAATATTCCACCACCTAACCTTGCAAAGATTGATATTAATGAGGCGCCAAAACCTAAGCCTACTAATGCATTTATTATTTCTCTTGAATCTATGTTTAATTTTAATAAAAATAAATAATAAATTGCTATGGACAAAAGTGCTAATCCCGCAACTAACATTCCAGTAACAGCGCCAGATTTAAATCCTATGTTTAAACCAGCCGCCAAACCTTTTCTTGAAGCTTCAGCAGTTCTTACATTAGCTTGAACAGAGATTAACATTCCTATGTATCCGGCTAAACCTGATAGCACAGCACCAATTATAAAACCTAATCCAACCCACTGTCCTAATGCATAGGTAATAATAAAAAATATAATTACCCCAACAACTGCAATGGTTTTATACTGACGGTTTAAATATGCTCTTGCACCTTCTTGAATTGCTCCTGCTATTTCTTGCATTTTTGAATTACCTGGACTAGCAGATAAAACTTGTTTACCTACAATAAATCCGTAAAGAAGCGCTAGAAAACCAGCTGCAATTATATAGTAAAGTGTAAGAATCATTAAAAAATTAAATAAAATTAAAAAAATGGAAACTGACAAAAAAACCTATAAAAAGCAACTAGAATCTTCATCAAAAAAAGTGTGTATAACCCATTTTTTCTTTCTTGAGAGTGACTTTTTTAAAATTATTTTCAATAAAAATACCTCTTTTTTTTTTAATTATTCCAATTTTTGTAATTTTAGTATTTGTTTTCTTAGAAATATCAATAATTTTAGAACGATTTTTTATATTTGAAGTAAATAATATTTGATAATCATCTCCTCGAGAAAAAATGTTTAAAATATTCAGTTTTTTTTGCTTAACTAACTTCTTGCTGTTTATTGATAACGGTACATCTTGTAAATAAATCTTTGCCCCGCAATTTGAAGATTCACATAAGTGGTTTAAATCTTGGATTAGACCATCCGAAACATCTATTGCTGATGATGCTATTTTAAATAAAAATGGTGACACTTTAGTAGAAAGAATTGGCTCGTAATATTTTTTAATAAAATAATTATTGTACTTTTTTAAATTTAGTGATTTCTTGATTATATTAAGTCCTATATAAGAGTCTCCAATATTACCAGTCAAGTAAATATCATCATTAATTTTAGATCCATTTCTTAAAACAGGATTTTTATTTGAATATCCTAAAACCGTTATAGTAATTACTAATTTTGAAGATATTGTTGTATCGCCACCAACTAAGAAAATTTTAAATTTTTTTTGTTCATTATTTAAAATATTTTTAACTTTAGAAAACCATAAACTATTAATAAATTTTTTATTTAAAGAAAATGACAAAAGATAATAAGAAGGTTTTATACCTTTACAATATAAGTCAGATAAAGAAGAACGTAATATTTTTTTTAAAAATTTATCAGGATTTTTTGCATTAATAAAATGCTTTCCCTCGACGTAGGTATCGACAGAAACTGCAATATTTTTCTTTTTATCAAAAAAAATATCGTCATTAAGATTAAATGAACCAGATTTTGAAGGAGATAAGGGTTTTAAATATTTATTAATTATAGAGAATTCATTCATTGTTAATTCGACCAACTTTAGAGATTTTATCTAAAACTGCGTTTAAAAATTTTTTTTTAGAAACTTCTAGAAAGTAATCAGAAACTTTTAAATATTCTGTAATAACAACTTTTACAGGTATTTTATGCATAAACATAAATTCATAAACTGCAGCCATGATTATAATACTCAATATAAGTTCTGTCTTGTTTTTATTTATATCTTCATTCAATTCTTTATTAATCAACTCTTCAATTAAATCTTTTCTCTCTATAGTCCCTTTTACAACATCCTTTATGAATTTTTTATATCTATGTTTTGGAAAAGTTATTTCTGAATCTTTATTTAATAAATAGCCATATAATTTTTGTATAACTATAATTCTCGGATTGGATAAATTTTTGTCATCTATCATTTTTTAGTTTACCTAAAACTGTTAAAATAGCTTTTGCAGCCTCTCCTCCTTTATCTTTTTTTAAAGGATTTGATCTTTCTAAAGCTTGTTTTTTATTTAAACATGTAAGAATTCCGTTACCAATAGGTTTTTTAAATTGTATAGATAATTGCATAATAGCGTTAGTTGCTGCAGAAGAGATAAAATTAAAGTGTGGAGTTTGACCTTTAATAACACAACCAAGAGCTATAAACCCATCGTATTGATTAATATTTTTTGATATAACTTGTGGTATTTCAAAAATCCCTGGAACATTTATAACTTTAAAGTTTTTAATTCCATTTTTTTTTAAAACAATATTTGATCCAGATAATAAATCTTTAGATATCTTGGGATAGTAATTTGCTAGTATAGTGCAAATTTTCACTTTAGTATTTCTTGTTTAATTATTTTAATACCATACCCATCTAATCCAACAACTTTCTTTTTTGATCTAGTTACTAAAATCATATTTTTAATACCAAGTTGTTTAATTATTTGCGCTCCTATGCCATAATTTTTAATCAATTTACTTTCTCCATTTTTATAAAAACTTTTACTTTTGTAAGCTCTAAGAGTATCAGAAACAGATCTAAGATTAGCATCTCTTATAAAAATTAAAACACAATCATTATATTTCTTAAAATAAGATATTGTTTTATTGAAAGAATTTGGTAATTTTTCGCCCATTAAATAATTTTTTACTACGTTTGACGATATGACTCTAACTCTTGGACTTGTTGAGGAATTAATATTACCTTTTATTAATGAAAAATTTTCTGACCTATCTAATAAGTTTTCAAAAATTTTAATTGTATATTTTTGTTTATCAATTTTTATTATTGAAGATTTTTTAAGTTTTGTAAAATTTTCTCTTGCTAATCTGTATGCAATTAAATCATCTATTTTTCCAACTTTTAATTTATGTTTTTTAGCAAACTTAAGAATTTGCTTTCCTTTAGCCATGGTACCATCGTCGTTCATGATTTCACATATTACAGCAGAAGGACTGCAACCAGCAAAATTAGATAAATCAACAGAGGCTTCTGTGTGCCCCGCTCTTACTAAAACTCCACCATTTTTTGCAACTATTGGAAATATGTGGCCTGGTGATACAAAATCTTTTGGTGAAACTTTTTTTTGTATTGCCAATTTAACAGTTTTAAATCTATCGTGAGCAGATATTCCTGTGGTAATGCCAAATTTAGCATCTATGGAATTTGTGAATGCGGTTGGACTTCTTGAAATGTTATTTTGACTCATTAAAGATAAATTTAACTTGTCAGTTTGCTTTTGCGATAATGTTAAACATATTAACCCACGTCCATGAGTTGCCATGAAATTAATTGTTTTAGCTGTAACTTTTGAAGAAGGCATAATTAAATCACCTTCATTTTCTCTATTTTCATCGTCAACTAAAATAAACATTTTGCCTTTTTTAGCTTCTTTAATTAAGTCAGTAATTTTTGAATAGTTGATTTTTTTCATTTTATAAAGTTTTTAATATATTTGCCTAAAATATCAAATTCTACATTAACTAATTGATTTTTTTTTAAATAAATCAAATTAGTTAATTCTAAGGTTTTGGGAATAATTGCAATTTCAAAACCATCATTTAATAACTTTGCAATAGTTAACGAAACACCATTAATAGTAATCGAACCCTTTTGCACTAAGTATTTTTTAAATTTTTTTGCTATTTTAAAATTTATTAACCAAGATTTGCCAATAATTTCAATTTTTCTAGTAATGCAAGTGCTATCAACATGCCCTTGGACAAAATGTCCTGATATTCTGTCACCATATTTAAGTGATTTTTCAAGATTAATAATATCACCTTTTTTAGAGTTAATAAAAATAGTTTTTTTTAGTGTTTCTTTAGATAAGTAAAAATTGATTAAATTATTTTTATACTTTTCTAAAGTTAAACATGCGCCAGAACATGATATTGATGAACCAATTTCTCTTTTATTAAACTTCATTTTAGAAGAAATTTTTATAATACAATTTCTATTCCTTTTATCTATACTTTTTATTATTCCTGTATTTTGTATAATTCCATTAAACATTATTTTAATTTATAAGTTATTAGCTTATCTCCTAATAAATTCACTGATTCAATTCTATT
>Ga0114997_10000052_pt1 | contig 75184 bp, 72 predicted proteins | sample ArcticOcean_MG_C_2_FD_87045 | JGI IMG/M metagenome (GOLD analysis project Ga0114997, IMG submission 87045) | Marine microbial communities from western Arctic Ocean - ArcticOcean_MG_CB4_136 | ecosystem: Environmental > Aquatic > Marine > Oceanic | place: Arctic Ocean: Canada Basin | collected... | reverse complement strand
TGAAATTCAATGTCGATGTCCAGAATCAGATAGTAGAGGTAAGTTCGGCAGAGTATTAGGCGAACTTTGGATAAATTGTACAGAAGATGGACATGAGTTTGGTGGATGGACAAATATAAACAAGTGGATGTGTGAAAGTGGTTATGCTGTTGGTTATCATGGACAGAATAAAGATGATGTTGAAGGAGAACATTGGAAAAATCGTTTACTTCTAGCAGAACAAGGAGTTCATGAATTATTACAGCTGGATGACGATTAAATGGCTAAAAGAACAGCATACGGATTAGTACATGTAAAGAAATCCAAGGAAACACCGAAGCGGACTAGTATAGGTAAATCTAAAAATTCCAGACCAACAAATAAACATAAACGAAAGTGCTGGAAAGCGTATAGAGGACAAGGGAAGTGAATAAAAGAACCAGAGAGAAATTAGGTGATGGAAAAATTAATACTTCATTAGAAATGATTGAAAAACAAGAAGAAAAATTATGGGAGACTAATCCGATGGAAGCATTGAGATATGAGAAAATTGAAACAAGAAAGAAGTTGAATTGGTGGGCACGATTTTCGTTGTCCATGATTATAGTTATGACTTTTTTGTTTTTAGTATGGTTATTATTTTTCGGAGCATTACCGGCTGAGTCAAGGGACTTAATCAATATCATGGTTGGTGCATATGTGGCGGTGCTCGCGAAGGCAACGGATTATTGGTTTAAAGATAAAGATGATCCAGAACAAAAAGAATCAGCAGATATACAAGGAACCTAATTATGGCATATTCAGATAAGGTAATAGAGCATTATGAGAAACCGAGAAATGTTGGTAGTATGGATAGTGGGAGTAATAGGGTCGGTACTGGTCTTGTGGGTGCTCCAGAGTGTGGGGATGTTATGAAACTTCAAATAGAGGTAGATGAAAATGAAAAAATTGTCGATGCCAAATTTAAAACTTTTGGTTGCGGATCTGCAATTGCGAGTTCTTCATTGGCAACTGAATGGGTTAAGGGCAAGTCATTGGATGAAGCACACTCAATTCAAAATACAGTCATCGTTAAAGAACTTTCTCTTCCCCCTGTCAAGATACATTGCTCTGTATTGGCGGAAGATGCTATTAAGGGAGCAATCGCAGATTATAGGAACAAAAACGGAATTACCGTGTGAATAAAAAAAAGAATATGCTTAATATTAATGATAGAGCAGCATTTAATGAAAGAATAACTCATTTGGTAAATGTCTCTAAAAATATGAATTATTTAGATGCTATTTTATGTTATTGTGAAGAGAATAATCTTGAAGCAGAAACAATTAAGGCCTTACTTAGTGCTGAAAATAAAGAACGACTTAGAGATGATGCAGAAAAATTGAATTTCTTTCCTAAGACATCCAAACTTCCGATTTAATGAAAAAGAAAGATAGACAACTTTACGATTCGTGGAAATATAAAAAAGGAAATCTTATGGAGTTTAATAATCCAATTTTTCAGACACTATTGGGTCTTGTCATCTTCTATATTGGTCTAAAGATGTTCAGCGGTGGAATGAAGACAATGGGCAAATTAGAACACCTTGAGGTTTTTCTTGGAAACCCTTACTGGATGTTCTCTGGAGCAATTGTATGTACCCTCCTTTGGCAATCTTCCTCACTTTCTACCACAGCTATCATCGGACTTGTTGCATCTGGTGCTTTACCTTTACCATCAGCGATTGCAGCCGTATTGGGAGCCAACATTGGTACTACTGGAACTATCTGGCTGGCTGGTATTCTGGTCAGCGACGGAATGCCCGTAGGAATCACCAAACAAATTGCGATGGTACATACAGGAGTGAATGCTCTTATGGCGATTGCCTTACTTCCCTTTGTCCAACCTATAGCAAGATTTATATCTAAATTTTAATTATGTTAAGGGGTTTTGATGTATATAAAACTTATCTTGCACTAAAAAGACACTTTAATTCAGATAGATACAATTATTTTAATTATTCTTTTAAGAATAGAGGTGTTTCTGCAAGATATACTACTTATCAAAATAGAAATGATAAGTATTTTTTTGAAAATCTCGCCAAAGAATTAAGAAAACATGAAGAAGTTGAAGGATTTTTGGTTTCCAATTTTGTTTATAATTCTGATATGTGGGTTGGAGAAATGTATGGTGATGACGCGAAAAGAACTCATAATAAATGGAAGAATAAAATTGAATCATTAACATATCAATTTACTCAAGATATAAATGAGTTAAGATCTCTAATTGAGAATTTTAACAATAGAGAATTGGGATTACAGTTGGGATTTAATAGAATATTTACTGTTGAAGAAGGACAACACCCAATTTTATTAGAAGAGATATTAGGAAAAAGAATCAATATAGAATCAGCAATTATAATGGATAAAATTTTACAATTTACAGATTTTTGGAATAAAGGTATTTTAGATAAAGTAGTTTGGCCAGATGTTTATCGTCTGATGATTAAATATGAACCTTTTCTAAAAATAGATGATATTTCTAAATTCAAAAAAATAATGAAGGGGGGGCTTGACATGGGATGATAAATAGTGTATAATAGTATGTATAGTGCGAATCAGATGAAATATAATGTTAACCATAAAAATATAAGGATATAAGATGTCACAATCATTTTCTGATCTAAAAAAGTCACGTCAAAAGTCAATTGACAAAATCAATAAAAAACTACAAGAACAAGCAGATAGTTCAAAGGGTTTCGCGGAAGACACTCGTATGTGGAAAGCGGAACTTGATAAATCTGGTAATGGATATGCTGTTACCCGGTTTCTCCCAGCACCAACAGGAGAAGATCTGCCGTGGGCAAAAACTTGGAATCATGGATTTCAAGGTGTTGGTGGATGGTACATTGAGGAATGTCCAACTACTATTGGAAAAAAGTGTCCAGTATGTGAATATAATTCCTCACTTTGGAATTCTGGAATTGAGGCAAATAAGGAAATCGCTCGCAAACAAAAGCGGCGTCTTGTTTATATGTCAAATATTTTAGTTCTCAAAGATCCCGCCAATCCTCAAAATGAGGGAGAACTTAAACTTTTCAAATATGGTAAGAAGATTTTTGATAAAATCAATGATCAAATGAATCCACAATTTGAAGATGAAAATCCTATTAATCCTTTTGATCTTTGGGAAGGAGCGAACTTTCGTTTGAAGATTCGTAAGGTAGATGGATTTAATAATTTTGATAAATCCGAGTTTGATTCAGTTTCACCATTGTTTGAAGGTGCGGATGAAAAACTAGAAGAACTTTGGAAGAAAGAATTTCCACTTTCTGAATTTACAGCTGATAATAGATTTAAGGAATTTTCTGAATTGAAGTCCAGACTTGATAGAGTTCTTGGTGCACAATCAGAATCAGTTGTTCCAGTAAGTGAACCTCCCTTTGATGGTGGTAAACCTATGACCACTCCACACGTAGAACCTGTTGTTGAAAGTGTTACAACAGCTGAAGATGAAAATGATGAATCATTGACGTATTTTCAGAAATTAGCTGAAACCGCGGCATAATTTATATTAACTAGCGGGCGAAAGTCCGTTAGTTAACTCTTATACAGCTGGTGACCATCTGTCAGTAGCGAAATTTGATGTGTGACTGATAAAGTTCTGAATAGAAGTGTTATCTGTCTGATGTGAAGAGTTATCCACAGTTGGGCCAATAGAAACTACACCACTTCCTCCAGCAGGCCCATTTTCCCCCGTCCATAAATTCTTGCTCAGTGTTTTTTCAAGGTCAATTGTACTTACAAGTTTTTCTGATCGATTTGTATTTGCAGCATCATTAATTAGCACATCTGATTGAACTCCTCTTAGATTTTTCATAGATTCTCTAAATGCTTTGGCTCCTGCTCCACTCCCTGTCCGCCATTCTTCATCTTTATTGATACTTTCTTGAATTACATTATTTAATGCTTCGAACACATCTTTACGGTAAACATGGTCAGTTAACAGTCTTGGATCAACAATATTCATTCCATCATCAATGATACCATATTTTTCCAGTAAATCTAATGCTTGTCTTCCAGCTACATCTCCAGGGTTAAAATTATCTATTAAATTACTACGTAAATCTTGCATGAGGTTTTCTCTATTAGTATCTACCCCAGGAATCCCCAAAAACGTTCCCTTATCATCTATTGTTCTTGCTTTTGTGAGCTTTTCTATTTCTTCATGTGTTTCAAATAATTCAGTATTAAATTCCCTTAACCTGTTTTGAGCTTCTTTCTGTATTTTAATTCCTTCACCCTTGTTCCTATATTCATCATCAACCATTTCTTGCCATTGTTTTGCATGTTCCATTCTTGATTCAAGAAGCTCTTTCTCTTTCGCTTTGATCTGCATTTGAATTAATATTAGACTTCCTTCGGTTTCTTTTCCAGATTTTATTCTATCTCTTAATTCCTTTAATTCAGTATTTAATTGAACTTGTTTCTCATCTTCCCATTCCATCCGCGCGGCTTCCCAAGTCTTTTCCAACCAAGTTGCGAGAAAATTTGTACCCATTGTGATCTTCGCTTCTCCTAAAGCTGCACCAAGACCCATAAAAGCACTTCCCAAAATAAATCCAACTAGGGCACCAGGCAAGCCCCCAAACACAAGTCCTCCTACAGCTCCAATTGCTCCTCCCGCCAAACCTTTTTTCGCCGCCTCTAAGAAGGAAGCGCCATTTTCTGTCCCACCACCAAGAAGTCTAGATATCATTGCGCCCCATTCAGTATTTGCTCCCATTTTTTTCGATTCTTTACCCCATTCTAATACAAATAGATCTACAATTTCTTTATTAAAGAGTAAACTGGCCACCAGACCCATAATACCAATACCCCCCGCAAATTTTAAAGCAGCTATTGCTACAGTTCCCAGGCCCTTTAAAATCCATGCACCAATATCAACAATGCCTCCAAAAAGACCACCAAAAAAATCTTTCATGCTGAATTTGGATTTGTCATCATCATCTACTTTTTCTGGTCCTTCTTCTCTCTCTGTTTCTATTAGTTTTAATGTATCTTTTTTCTCTGTAATAAGTAGAGGAACTTTAAATAATTTTTCTAAATTACTTTGCCATAATGGAACTCTTGTACCACCTATACCAATCGCAGTTGCTACTTTTTGTGCTGTTCCGTGTTCTTCTCCTTCTTGTGTTATAACAGGTAAAGGTACATTATATAATTTATCTAAATTAGGTCCCCTTTCAGCAATTCTAGTTGGTTCTTGTGCTGTATCTCTTCCTCCCCCAAAAGGATCAGTAATGGCATCATATATACTAGCTTGTGCAAATGTTGGTAATGGAGAAAGAGCAGAAGATACAATGGCGTGACCATATCCCCTTAACATTCTTTCCATTCTTTTAGCGGTCGCATCTTCTAAAACATCAAAAAATTCTCCGATTCCAGTTGCTCGTCCTAGTCTAAGTTCTGTTGTACCAAATTGTCCTGGTTTTCTTCCTCCAGATGGTTTCGGTGCTTGTGCCATTAACGTCTTTCTGCTTCTCTTTGTTTAGCTTCAGTTTCTTGTTCTTGTATCCAATTTTTTAATAATTCAATATAAATTTGTCTTTCCCAAGGAATCATCTCATTTAACTCAGTTAAAGAGTATTTATGATGTTGTACTAATGCGAAATTAGTCAAATAATGAGACTCTAAAGAATCATGAGAAAGTGTTATTCTAAAAAATCCTGCAAACCCCTGAGACTTACAGTTTCTTCTCCACCACATTTTTCACAAGTATAATTTATGTCATGTTGTATTGCAGGTTGAGTTCGATAAAAGTTTTGAATTTTAAGCATTTGTTGTTGATTAAATTGTTCAAAAAATTCTATTACTTCTTCTTGTGTAAAATCTTTTGTTTCATGTAAAGTTTCTTCATCTTTAATAAACTCTATTCCTGAGGATAGAAAGGCTAAAATACCTTCAACATCTTCAGTATCTTTGATTTTATTTGCAGTTTCTATATTTGGATATTTTAGAAATATGGTAATCTTATCATTTATTTTAATTTCCTTATTATGTGATTCATCATATACCATTTCAACTTCTTTTAGATCCACGTTTACATTTGATACATGATCACATTCTTCATCATTTTTATTTTTTCCGTCTCTGTGTTTAAATTTTAAATTTAATTGATCTCCAACAGAATGTATTCTTAATTGTAAAAATATCCATTCTAAATCGAATAAAGGAACTGTATCAACATTAAATTCTTGTTGTGAACAATTGTTTATAATTTGTTTAATTGCAACCACTTGTTCTTCTAAATTTTCCCCTTGCATTGCCATCATTAGTATTTTTTCTTCTTTTACTAAAAATGGTCTAAATGTAAGTTTTTTATTTTTTGAAGAAGGTTGAGTAGTGCTAAATGTTGCAATATCAATCTTGGGTAAACTCATAATATCTCCTAATTATATAATTATTATTTTATGTATCAAACCTGCCCACGCATCATTCTCCACCGGGAATAAGCCATCACGACCTGTAATTTCATTATGTCCTGAGAACCGTAAGTTAATGTGATAGGATTAATTTGTTTGGGAAAAGCTTCCATTATTTCTACATGATAATCATCTATAGTTGTTACTGCGGGATTTTCCACGTTACTAGATAAATTTGTTGCAAGTTTTTTTATACCAAAACTTCCACAATACTGTTCTGGATATTGCAATACGTTTTGCATCATTTTACCTTCTACATTCGCACCAGTGAGAGCAAAGATGTCATCCATCCACATATCAAAAACTTTTTTAATAAACATATCATCTGTTAGTATGAAAGATAAAGTCAATGTTGGATTAAAATTATTAGAGTGGACATATGATCTAGATATACTACCTGTTCTAACTTCCTGTGTCGCCAAATTTCTTCCTGGTAAACTTGTAGCATCACACATAAATTTAAAATCTCGTATATCATATCCAAGCTTTTTTGCAATTCCATTCGGAGCAACACCATATGGACCTGTAAGTAGATATTTGTTTGCCTTTGCGGGCCCTTTATGTTTGTTTATCGCTGCGATAAAATGTTCTGATTGTTTAAATCCTGCTGGCATTATATTATCCTTTTTGAATCTTCCCAGACCTTTTCTTTTCTGGTATTAAAACGTTCTATTGGTAAAAATATTGCAAATTTTAATTGTTCAATTCCTTCTATTACCATACCATTTGCTCCTTGAACATGACTTGTTAAATATTTTTTAATGCATGGTCGAGTCACTTTATTTCTTTTTAATGTATTCCAATTAATCACATTTCCAAATGCGACGGCATCTAATAGTCTTGCTCTATGTTGATACGGCAAATAATGAAAATTTAATCCTATAAATCCATCAACTTCTTTACTTATGATCATTGATAGGGGAAATCTGTCATAATATGGTAATGTTTTTTCATGTTTTGCTTTATATGAGAATAATGTTAATCTAGCTTTGGTCATTCTTCTTTTTTGTACCAAATTAGACCCTTTCATAAATTCATCAGCAGACATACTAGAGTCATCTAATTTAACATTTAAATTTCTTCTAAAATTTCTAATTTTATTTTGTAACCATTGAGCAGATTTTATATTTTCTTGTGGAATTTGTTTTCTTTTTACCACATCTTGTAATATATCTATTAAATTTCCGCTATTTTTCGGTGTTTCCGCCATTTTTCCTTTTTTTTCTGATTCCTAAGTCAAATTCATCTTGAATTATGAAATGCCATCCTCTATTTTTACAAAATTCATCCGCGGCTTTCCATTTCGCCTTATTTACGCCCCATTTTTTGGCTTCCCTGATGAATTTTCTCGATTTTTCCTTCATTTTAGGCGGTTTTGTCTCTTTGTTAGGCTTGACTTCAATAATCACGACCTTTTTATTCGCAAATTTGACCCAAAAATCCGGAAAATATCGGTGAATTTTTCTATCAATTGGTGATCTATACGGAATAATGACTTCTTCAGACGCCCATTGTTCCACTTGAGAACTTAAATCCAATTTTTCCATCACTTTTCTTTCCCAACCAGACCTATAAATAATCTTTGTGGGATTACCCTTATATTTATTAGGATTCTTTGGTTTGTATTTTCCTTTGTATGCCATATAAATAGAAATGAATAGTTTTTAAGATACATTTATATTTAGAAAGAAAAGCAAAATGTCAGATCCAAATTTGATGAATAACACCGCTGGAAATGTTGCATCAGGCGGAGGAGGCCCCGCAAATCGATATTCAGTATTAAAATATCCATTAACTTTGGGAGAAGTTCATACAGATACTCAAAATTTTGTATTATTTCATGCGAAGCCGGGAGGACCTGCAAAACGCGGTCGGTCTGGCGGCGGGGACGAAACGTCAGACATAGCATTACATATCCCACCTGGATCAATGAAAACTAAATTTACAGGAAATTTTACACCCCTAACAGGTGGTGCAATTTATGAAGCTTCCGGACATACTATGGCAGCTGGTATGACAGGTGGTGCTATTGCGTCTACATTAGCAAAAAGGTATAAAGGTGTCGCCGCAATAGTTGGTGTTTTGGCGGGAATAGGAATGAATAATATAAAGGATGCAATGGCTACGGGGGATGTTGACTCTATGAAGGATGCATTATTTGCTGGAATACAAGGGTTAGATGATGAAACTATGAAGTTCGGTCAGAGTGTGGGAGCATTAGCGATAGCAAATTTTGGTGGAGCTTTACAACCAATTACAGCTATGGAGGGAATAGGGATAAATCCACACATTGCTATGATATATCAAGGTCCTGGAGCATTTAGAACACATGATATGACATTTGATTTTTGGCCAAGAAGTTATGCAGAAGCTGTTGCGGTAAGAAATATCGTTCAAACCTTTAAAAGAAGAATGTTACCAAAAATGGGCGATTTTTTGGGAATGAAAAGTATATATTTTGATTTTCCACACGAATTTTTTATTGATTTTTATATTGGTACTTCAACTGGACCTAAAAGATTTGATCAAATGGGAATAAGAAGGTCTGTATTATCAGCTATGGATATAAATTTTGATGCGTCAGCTCAGGGCCCGGCATTTTATGATAATCCAGCTGGAGATCCACTTCCAGTACATACAAAATTATCATTAGTGTTTCAAGAAACAGAATTTATTTTAGAGAATCAAGGTCTGCAGGACAACTCTACTTCTGATAAAGTCTCTTCAGTAGAAAAGGCCCCCACACCAGACAATCCCGCACCCGTATCCTCACCTAATGGCGCCGGCCAAGGTGGATGGACAGCGGCGTATAAACGAGCTCGCTCTATCGCGCCTGGTACGAAATTCATGTGGGGTGGAGGTGATGGTCATGATGCGGGCGAATATCATAGTTTTGAAAAAGGTGAGGGGGGTTATTAATAATGTCAGAATATTTTAAAAATATGCCAGCATTATATTACAGATTTGATACCGGCACAAATCATGCTGGAAAAAAAATAGATATAATTCATCAAAAATTGGTAACTGATATATCATTAAGACATAGATTAAAATCTTCTATAAAATCAGCTGTATATACTAAACAGCTTTATGATATTCCTGAAGGAGAGCGGGCTGATACATTATCTCTTCGATATTATGGTGGATTTGAATATGTTTGGCTTATATTCTTAGCAAATAATATTCTTGATCCTATCTTTGATTGGCCATTATCTCAAGACGAATTAAGAAAACATATAGTATGTAAATATGGAAGCTTCGATGCTGCCCATAGTGGAGTTCATCATTATGAAGAAATACTACAAAAATTAGTTCCAGCAAGTGCGGGACAAGAAAGAATAGAAGAGAGTTTTTATGAAGTAGATGCAACTCGTTATGAAATTGTTGCCGCACAGGGTGATGGAATGGAAAGAACTGTGTCTGATTATGAATATGAGATTTTACGCAATGATAGTAAAAAGACAATTGCTTTGATAGATAATGCTTGGGCCGAGCAGATTTTGGAAACAGCAAGAAATATGTTTAGTTAAGGTATATAAATGGCATCTTCTAATTATGATTCAATTATTCTCAATGGTGACCGTTTACAAACGGCACATACAGTCCCTGAGTTTGCGGGACAGGTTAAAATTAACCATTTTAGTATAATTAGTCCTAATAATTTTCCCGGCGGTATTGTTGATCTTACACACATGTTTACTAGATGTGAGATTACTGAAAATATATTTTCTCCTTATGTTAGTGGATATATAGATATTGGTGATGCAATTGGGTTATTTGAAAGAATACCTATTATTGGAGAAGAAGTTCTTCATATATCCTTTCAATCTGTTGGAGCAGATATACCTGAAGATAAAATAGATAGATATTTTAGAGTTGTAAAAGTAACAAATTTTAATATAGATCCTAAAAATGATAGATTAGTTACCTATACTTTAAATTTCACTAGTATTGAATATGTTATTGATCTAGCAACAAAAGTTCAAAAATGTTATGCTGGAATGAAAATTAGTGATATGGTTGAAAATATATATGAAGATTATATCAATCCTCACACCTCTGGTGCTGGAGTTCCAATGGAGATTCCTGAAAGACTTCTAGATGTTGAAACCACAAAGGCTGAGCACAATTTTACTATACCAAATATAACACCTTTTCAGGCAATGTCATTTTTAGCATCCAGAGCTGAAGCAGCAGGAATAAGTCAGGGCTATAATGCTGGTCAAGTTGATCCGGGATTATTCCAAGCTGCAGGACTTACTGAAGAAGGAAAAGATTCAAAGGGAGCATTTTATTGTTTTTATGATACAATAAGAGGAGGATTTAAATTTAAATCTTTAGAGACATTAATGCAAGGAAATGAAAAAATTCAATATGTTTATGCTCCTGTGGGATTATCTTATAAAAATGCATATGATGAAGTAGCTATTGAAAGCCACAAGATTCTTGAATATCATAGAATATCTCCAATAGCTGTTGATACCAATTTAAAAAATGGTATGTATGGAAATAGATTAATAACTCATAATATTATAAGAATGCGTCATGATTATCATGATTTATATTATAAGAAAGGTTATTCAGACGCCGGAAATATTCGAACGGATACTGAAACTGGTGCACTGATTCAAGTATTACCTCCCACTACTGCAAATGATTTTGGAAATACTGTTGAAAATAATTCTAAACATCAACATCAAACATATGTCATTGATGATGATACATTTCATTTATCTGATGCCCCTGTAATATCTAGAGGATCAGACGTAATAGGAAAACCTCAAGCGAATGTTTCATTAAAATCGACGAATGAGGGTTGTTATGTGAGATTTACGGATGTTAATAGTGAAGGGGCTCCTCAGGATTCTAGATTAAGAGAAACACACATAGAAAATTGGTATGCTAAAAGAAAAATGCAAAATCAATTATTGAATAATTTCATATATCAAATAACGGTTCCAGGAAATACACATAGAGAGGTTGGTGATGTTATAAATTTACAATTACCGACCAAATTAGGTGAGCTTACTGGTAATATTACAATGAGGCAGTCGACTTTGGCTTCTGGAAAATTTGTAGTAACAAGATTATCACATATTTTTCAAAAAACGCAGAGTAGAGTTGAACATACTTTAAACTTACATGTAATGAAAGATGGATTATCTAGAAAATTACCAGGAACTGATTATGTTCCATCTGATTTTGGTACATGGGAAGGCAAAGATACGGATGAAGCACTTGCAGTATCTGGAAGAATGAAAGGTCAAAGTGGGAGATAAGATATTATGTTAACTTCTGATTCTATGGGAATGGAATTTATTTGGTGGGTTGGTGTTGTTGAAGATAGACATGATCCAATGTACTTAGGTAGATGTAAAGTTCGTTGTTTGGGTTGGCATACTGATGATAAAAAATTAATGCCTCCTATAGATTTGCCGTGGGCTTTTCCATTGATGCCAATAACATCCGCTTCTCAGACGGGAGTTGGACAAACCCCACTTGGGCCTGTAGAGGGAACTTGGGTGATGGGATTTTTTCGTGATGGAAGAGATGCACAAGAACCAGTAATGATGGGCACATTACATGGAGTTCCTGAACAAGATGTGAGAGAAATTTATACGGCTCAAATTGGTTTTTATGATGCTAGGATGTATGACAATGCAATTGCATCTGATACACACCCATTTAGTTTAGAAGCCGCTAAAAAAAGAGTTAGATCTTTATTACTTGGTGCTGATACAAGACAATCAGATAAAGTTCCTCGAGAACCGGAAATATTAGAATATTCTGGTGCGGGTGATGGTGTAATAATTACTGAACAAGAACAACTTTCTCCTTTTCCTTCTTATCATTATTTGAATGAACCAACCACAAATAGATTAGCAAGAGGATATAGTGATCCAACATCAAAATTAAGAACTTCTGAAGATGGAAAAAGAACAGAAAGTCAGTATTCTATTTTAAAAAGAAAGAAAAATTCACGTAATGCCGGCCAAGTAAATGTGGGCACTGGTGGGGATTTTGGTTCAATAGTAAATATAAGAAAGAATATGGACCTGCCCTTTCTTACTCCACTTCAGCTCAGTTCTGATAAATTTAAAGAAGCATTACTTAAACCAATAATAAATAGATTTTCTGAACCTCTACCACCATATAATGCAGTATATCCATATAATCATGTACAACAAACGGAAAGTGGACATGTTTTTGAATTTGATGATACTCCTGATGCTGAAAGAGTACATTTATATCATAGGTCAGGATCATTTTTAGAATATCATCCTGACGGAACTGTAGTAACAAAATCAGTAAATGAGGCGTATAATATAGTCCATTCAAATTCATATGAACATATTGAAGGACATAAGATTGAAACAATTGATAAGAGTTTTCAGTTATTTGTTAATAGAGATCAACAATCTACACAAGGAAATTTTTCTTTAAAAATTGGTGCGGGTGGATCATATTATGCAAATGTTGATGGTGGAAATTATTATATTACTTCTGATAGATATGAATCGAATACAACTAGTTTTATGGTGGGTACAAAAAAAGGATCTACTATTTCTGGTGGTGGTACTTTAGAATTAAATACAACAGGATCAATGCGGCTTGATGCAGAAGGCCCCCTATTTGCAGATGCTTCACAAATTAAGATGAGATCAGAAGGTACTGTTGGATTATCTGGATCTGGTGATATCAATATTACCACATCTATAGGAACTGTCGATATTAGTACAATAGGAACACCATTTCTTGCGGGATCTGGAATTAAATTACATACAGGATTAGCACCCATAGAGATCAATGCGGCAGAAAGTGCGGTTGGTGCTACAGGTTATATTAATTTATTTTTAGGTAATACTGGAACTCTTGGAAAAATTGTAATTTCTCCAGCTGGAATAGTGATGCAATCACCCGTCGCATTTTCAGGAACGTTTGGAACGTATAGTTTAAAATCTGGTGCACCGTTATCTATTAGTGGCGCAGGAAAGTCTTTAAAATCATGTTTTGATGATTTAATAGATGAAATTACAAAGATAACAGTACCCACTGGTTCAGGAAATAGTGGAATGCCATTAAATACTGCGGCACTAAATTTAGTTAAAACAAAAATTATGCAATGTATAATGTAAGGACAATATGCCTTTAGGAATGCCACAAATAAAAGCAGGATTACAATCTGGATTCGCAAAAGCTAATACTACAGGATTAGATGTAGGAAAGATAATTAAGGATGGAGTAGAACAGTATATTTCTAATGCAATGGATCCGGCTGGGGGAAATTTCGCAGCTATGCCGAAATTACAAACATTAAATTTAGAAATAGGGAAAATTATGCAAAAGCAATCACCAATACCAGCACTAATAGGGCAAAAGGTTGCAAAGAAAATTGATGGAGCTTTTATGACATTACAATGTTCAAACCAAATTTCTATAGTAACGACAGCGGGTCTTCCAATGTTTTTAACAAAAATGGGTAAAATTTTTTCAAAACAGCCAGCATCTGGAGCACAATTTGGCTCAGATATTGCAGATGCGATAAATAATTATACAACACAAATAGTAATAACAGCAATGATTCCTGGTTCACCACCAGTAGTAGTAACAGGACCACCAGCATGACATCTCAAGTTGAAAAAATATTAGAAACTAAAGAAGATATTGAAAAACTTCCTCAAAGTTTGATAGATGCGAGATTAGGAATTATCGGAGAATTGGAATTATTTGAAGATGCGTTTGCTAATTTATGTGCAGGTGTGGCTGCTTCGGCAGATGTTCCTGCATTAGCATTAGCAAATGCCCAAATAAGAGCAAATTGTTTGGGAGCAAGTTCTGGTGATATTTTAAAATTTAATTTAGGTTCTCCAAGTGATTATGCAGGAGTAACATCTTTTACATATCCCTCTTTAACTGCAGGAACGGGAGGAAAACCTAAATTTGGAGTTTTGATTCGAGATAAAGATCTCAATTATACAATTTCTTTAAGTGATACTCTTGGAAGTACTGTGATATCAACTGAGGCGGATGGAACGTCTAATACTTATAGTAATTATATTGGTGATTATTATTTTGTTAGAAGTAGAGAAACGGGAAAATTAATAGATTTGATGGCTAATACAACACCATATGTCAATCCTGGAGTTGATATGCCATTTGGAAACACCGTTACATTTGGGGATAGTGTTACTGCGGAAGAGGGAAACTGGAATGAAAAATTTGCATATGCTAATATTGGTGATGTTGAATTTAATTCCACCCAAGACCAGTTTGTTACTTTATCTCATACTTTAGAACAAGGGTCTAATGAAATTGATGTTTCTCCACCTAAAATTGGAGATTATTTTGGATTAAAAAGATTCACTCATGATTTTGAAGAATTTACTATAACTGCTAATACAACATTAGATTTAGTAACAAATGTTACAGGAAATACTATATCTACTTCTGATGCATCGAAATTAGTAATGGGATCAGAATTATCAAGTACGGCATGGACATCTAATCTTACTGTACTCGCAATTGATACAGATTTAAATGTGGTAGTACTTAATGATAATGTTGATAAGGTATATACTAATTTAGAGATTACATCAAAACAAATTATGCCAACAAGAGAAGAAAATACAATGTTCGCAATTGCTCAAATTGTTCCTGAGGGAATGGTTCCTGATTCATCCTGGAAACCTGTTGGTGATGATGATGGAAATTATGGTGGAACTAATGAATCATTTGAAGATTTAACAGTTATGGACAAATCCGCATTTGAAACCGCTCTTAGTGTATTTAATCCTCCAACGGCGAAATCAAGTTCTTTAGATTTATTTAAATCAGCTTCTACAGAATTAGTTTCCTCCAGTTCAGAAGTAGGACAAGATACGGGCAATTATGGTGGTAACGTATTAAATCCACTTTTTCCTGCCGTTCAAGGCGCCAGAGATAATTATGATGATGGGGGATTACAGCCGACTGGATTAGGAATGAAAGATATATTTGCAGGAAGGTTTGTAAAATATGAAGAAAAAAGAAAAGATACTACTGGAGCGTTGATTGGTGATTATCGATATATGATAGATTTCAGTGCTCATTTTTTTTATTTGGTGAGTCCATTTGTGGGAGCTCATAATTATACTCCAACAGTTACTGCATTACCAAATACTGTAACGGCTAGAGGAACAGAACCACAAGCAACATTCACTCCACAATTACAACCCGCAATGACAAGTTTGGCGGGGAGTTTGAACAGTGCTTCTAATTCAACAGACACAGTAACTTCTACTTCCGGCCATGCGGAAAATAAAGAACACCCAAATGCAGGAACCGTGCCCACTAATGCAGGATATGCGGGGAATTGGGGTACATATTCTTCAGAATTCACTTGGGGATCTGCAGATAGTGTAAGCCTTAATACTAATTCAACAGAAACATATACTAGTGATACCACGTATTGGAAAAATTCAGCGAGCTTGATAGAAGCACATTCTTTTTCAGGTAGCCACGGAGGACCTTTTGGCAATCCCGCATATGGACACACTATTACTTATGCTATTAGTGAAGTAGATTGTTTGGAGAATGATATTCAACATATAATAAATGGAGATGAGGGTGGAGCGTCTAATGATTATCCATATGTACAAGGAAAAATTAATACATTAGATGGATTAGTATCTTATAGAGATCCTCTTTTAGAAGTTTCAACAGGAGCTGAATATGATGCAGCAAAGAAAACGGCGGCGGAAACATTTGATACCGCTGTAGGAAATTGTAAACAAGAATTTACTGATTTGGATACTTATCATGGTCAAAATTATGATGGTCGAGCATATAGTATGACAGATGCTAATGCCTTACGAGATGATTTAAATACATGTAACTCTGAAATGTCTACAAGATTGACAGAATTGAATGCTAGAATTGGAAATCCCACTTATAGTGGAGGTCAATCATCTAATGGAACTGAACCTGGTATAAGAGTTTCAGCTCTCCCCGCTAAAGCTTCAGGGACATTGGTTCCTTATGGAAGAACAATATATGAAGCGGTAAATGTTGCTTTAGGTGATGATATAGGGTTAATTAATGAAGTTGTAGCAGAGGCAGACTCTTTACAGTTTAAATATAAAGAAGTTAGAGATAAAAGAAATGAATATGATATGTTGAAAGGAAGGAGTAAATATTATGGAAACTGATAAATGGAAAACTACAGAAGAAGAACTGCCACCAAATCCAATGGCTGATCAAATAGAATCTATGATTGATATAATAAAAGGAACTATTGTTAGTTTGAAAAAAGAAGTGGATGTTTTAAAAGAAAATAAGAAGGAGAATGAATGACTTTTCGAAAAGGTGGAAATGTTAGTCGTTTAGTTGAGGGCGGTTCAGAAGAGAAAAGAGCGCTGCGGGAAAAAGCTATTAAGGAGGGAAATTGGTTAGCGGCAAGTGTTAAAACTAATCAACTTTTTCCAGAGCTGATAGAAAATGTAACAGAGGCGATATCAGCATATAAAAAAGCAATGGAAACTGGTCAGTTATTGTTGAAGGCAAATAAGGCTTTTCTTCTTGCGTCGATAAATCCATTATTTTTAATTTTAGATGCAATGATCTCAAAGATTCAAAATCAAATTAACGATTTTATGGGGTCAGGAATATATACTATTTTTATCAATGGTCAAAATCCAAAATTATCAATCTATAATGTCAAATCTAGAACACCAAATCTTCGAATAAAAAAAGCAGCAATATCAGGAATATACGTTAATCCCTTTACGAATAAAATTGAATTTACAGCTTACCCGATTGTTGATATTGATGATATGAAGGCAGCAGAAGGAAATCAACCATACAGGCCAGGTGTTCCTCATGAAAAATCTTGGGAAATGTATGTGAATAATCATACAAATTATGTAATTTGGAATGGAAAGGTTTTTTATAATAGAGAAATACCTGGAGTATCTGGATCAGCTCAAGGAAAACCAGTTTTAGAGAAATCTGGTGATGGGTATCATGATATTACTTATCCGGATTCTATTTGGGCTCTTGGGGGAGAAATGCAAATCTGCAAACCAAGTAAAATGATAGAAATAATGAACGCAGCCTTTGATGATAAGGGTGATGTGAACAGGCCAGTAATATCAGAAGATGGAATAGCTGGAGCATTAGTAATAATTCTTGGTACATCAGATCCAGCTAAAATAGTAGAAAAATTAGCTAAACTTTATAACTATTTTGCAGATATAAGACCCATTAAAGATGCATTTGATATAGCTGTAGAATTGACAAATGATTTAGACGCTTTAAGAGAAGAAAAGATTATTGTTACAAATTTATGTGCACCTAATCCTGGCATGACAAATCCGCCAATAGAAAAATGGCCAATCAAGCCCGGAAAAAAATCAAGCATAAAAGCAGAACGAGATATATTTAAAATAGGAACAAATAGTGATAATAAAGAAAAATTTAGAAGAAGAGGAATTGACATTAATTCTAATAAAGAGGATAAGGTATTTTTTAAAAATTTAAGAACTCGCGAAGTAATGCAAATACTTGAATCTGGAACGGCAACAAAATTTGAAGCTCCGACGAGTGGTGGAACTGATGAAACATCAAACACGGAATGGTATGATCATATTACTCCAGGAGTCAGTGCTACTGCAGCAGATGCTAGTGTAGATCTTTTTACTCAAGGAACAACAGAGAGATATGAACAAGCAATTGATGTCTTACATGAGACTATATTTCCAAATACTAGACCTGGAGATATTTTGGTTGAAGTCGAACTTGATAATAGACTTGGAGTAATTGATGAAGAAGGACAGCCCACTAAACCTGATCCAGGAGGAGGTGATGCATTTAAAGTTTTTAATTCTTATGTATTAAAAAACGGTACAAAGGTGTTTGGTGAGGATGATCAAAAAGAAGATATAATGAAACGAATTATGGCGATGAGACGATGGAAACATGATTCAGGCGCGAAAGGTAGACAAGTAGCTTTATATCAATATTATAATGATAAGATTGGTCAAGGAGGATATGAGGAAGAATTAACATATCATAGGAAACTTAGTCAGGAAGAAACGGCTCAAAGAGTGGAGAATATGGAAAATTCAGTACTTGCTGCAACATCTGCGGTTGGTACTACTAAGGCGGAAATCGAGAAAATTAAAACTCAAATAGGACAGTTAAAAGTCCCTGAACACTCTATAGGAGCTCCTACAGATAGACTACAACAACATGAAGCAGACAAAGTTCAAAAAGACAAACAAATTGCTGAGATAGAATCAAGCATAGAACGTACTGAGACTAGGATTTTAGAAAAAGAAGCAGAAATATCAACAAGGGAAGAGGAGAAAGATAAGGCTTTAGAAACGCTATCAGCTGAAATGAAGTCTGTGCAAGAATCAGAATCTAAACAAGTAAATGCACAAGAAAATTTAACTAGTTTAGAAACAGATTTAATTAATATAGAGAAAGAGGTACGCGACTACGAAGAATCCAAACGGCAAGAAATATTTCAGCAAGCTTATGACGTAGAAATGTCGAGAATAGGCAATTCAATGACATTTAGTGAAGCAGACGTCCTCGCTTACAAATATGGTGTTAAAGAATCGACTCCAGCGAAGATTGAAGAAAAATTATATCGAGACGATCAACATTATCGAGATATTTCCCTAGAGTGGGCAAGCTTAAAATCCCAAAAATCAAAAGCTTCACAAACATTAGAAACAGCAACAGCCGCGGTCGAAGGCCGAAATGAAGATGGCAGTTCCGGAGAGTATTCTGGTCAAATAGAATATTATGACGCGGAAATAGAAAAACTGAAAGTAGAGATAAATGGCTTTGAGGAGGACAAACAATCCTCACAAACTAAAATAGAAACTTTAGAAGAGGAAAAAGTAAAACTCGATGAAGCCATTGCACTTAGGAACTTGGAGATAGCATCTACTCACAGTAGATTTGAAGATAAAATTCAAGAGTTGGAGTTAGAGCTTTCAAATCTAACAACAAAACTAGAAGCGGCAAAGGAAATAGAAAGAACAGCAAAGATTGATAATGTTGGGAGCGAGGATGCTCAAAGCTTACGCGAGGCTACTACCCAATCTACAGCTTTTGGTGTAGTGACTGATGGAGGTGGTGCTGGCGGCGGTGAACCAATATTAACCGGTGCACCAGATCCACAAGGAGCAAGACTATGGGAAGAACTTCTTCACAAGTTAGTTATTGATGATGATGATGACCAAGATCCAGATAAGCCGGATTATGATGACGATGAATTGGGAGATTTGACAGATGAAGAAAGTACATGGGCAGCACAAATGATATTAGAAGGATCAGGTTTAAATGCTGCAGACATTAATGTTGATTTATTGAGACATTTTGAAGCTATATTGGATGGATATCTATGGCTTCCTAATTGGAAAAATCAAGGTAGTGCTAATCTTCCCGCACCAAGAGTTTGTTCTGTTCAGGCAATTAATAAAAATACACTCAAAAAGGAAAATATACCTGAATCAGTTTATCCTGATTTTTGGAGCATGAATGTAGAGGATGTAGTACCCGCACTTAGACCAATATTAGAATTATTAATAGACTTTTTAGAAGGATTAAAAGGAATAGGTTCAGGTTTAATTAAAAAAATAGACGATCTGATTGAATTTATTGAAGAAAAAATTATACCAAAATTAGTAAAAATATTAAAATTGATGGAAGAATTTTTAGCATTAATAAAAATAGGAATTGTTGATGCTGGAATATATTTTCTTTATATTCCTCCTGCGAATGGTGGAACTGAGAGAGTAAGGAATAAATTAATTAACGCTGGTAATCCACCACCAGAAAATATAGATTTTACTTATGGTATGATGTTATTTTTAGGAGGGGATGGCAGTCAAAAAACCGCAAAACTATTAGAAGCGGCGGGTTTAGTATAGTTTAGTTAGATAACATATAAATATTAGTATTATGGCATATACACACGGAAACTTAGAAAGAGATTGGCTGTTCGAAAAAGATATCCAAACTCAAATAAATAAATCAGAAACGATTTCAGACGTTTCTTTAACTTTCGCAAAACATCCTTTGACGGGGGATGTTATTATTAAAAATAAAACAGAATCTATTGCACAGGGAATAAAGCATTTATTAAAAACAAGAAGATATGAAGTACCTTTTAATGCACAATTTTATTGTGATATTGGCCATCATTTATTTGAAATGGTTAATGATATTACTGCACAAGCAATTAAAAATACCATTACAGATGCAATTAAAGAAAATGGAAGCGGTATAGTTGATCTTCAAAACGTTATGTGTATTCCACGGCCAGATCAAAATGGATATAGTGTACAAATCACAGTAAAACCAGTTAAAGAACCGATAACAATAACTATTACAGAATTTTTGGAAATAGAATAAAATGTCAACAGAAAAATTAGATGTAACAGATTTAGATTTTGTTCAAATTAAAGATAATCTAAAATCATTTTTAGGTAATCAGACTGTTTTTTCTGGTTATGATTTTACAGCTTCAGGAATAAATACGATTCTTAATGTTTTGGCTTATAATACACATTATAACTCATTTTATTTAAATATGATAGCGAATGAAATGTATTTAGGCAGTGCTTCTATAAGAAATTCAGTTGCATCCAAAGCTGCAATGTTAAATTATACACCAAGATCTCAAGTTGGAGCAAGTGCGGCAATCATTGTTACTGTTGTGCCGACGGGTTCCCCATCCTTTGTTACATGTGATAAATTTACAAAATTTAATTCAACAATTAAAGGAAAACAATATGTGTTCGCTACAACACAGGCATTTCAAATAGATAGAAGTTTGGCGGGGGCTTATGTAAAACAAATAGATGTAAAAGAGGGAGTCCCTTCAGTATATACATTCACTAAAGATACTTCAGATAAAGAACAAAGATTTGTGTTACCAAATTCAAATGTGGATATATCGACAGCAGAAGTCACTGTTAAAGTATCTCCATCTGATGCAACATCTTATGTATATGAAAAGGCGGGAGATTTTACAGCCATATCTGGCACAGCAAATATATATTTTACTTCAGAAGTGTCTAATGGTAGATATGAAATTCAATTTGGTGATGGATCTATTGGAAGAGCGTTAACACATGGAAACCAAGTTCAGGTTAGAGCATTAGTATGTAATGGAGAAGGACCCAATGGAGCTACAACATTTAAATCATTAGATGCAATAGGAGGATTTGATAATATTACCATATCAACTTCAACCGCGGCATATGGTGGAGCGGAAAGAGAATCGATTGAATCAGTAAAATTTAATGCACCAAAAACTTTTTCTTCTCAAAGACGAGCGGTAACAGTAGAAGATTATAAAGCATTAATATTCGCAAATTTTCCAGATGCGGAAAGCATACAGTCTTGGGGAGGAGAAACTTCCGCAACTCCTGTTTATGGTAAAGTGTATATTGCGATAAAACCAAAAGGTGCGGAATTTTTAACAACAGCACAAAGAAAAACGGTTATAGCGTTATTGTCTGATAGAAAAATGGTAGCAATTGAACCAGTAATAACTGACCCAATCATTTATAAAGTTCAACCAACAATAACAGTAAAATATGATTCCGCTTTAACTACAGGATCTTCATCGGCGATTGCGGCAAAAGTAAAAACTACAGTGCAGAATTATAATAGCACAGATTTAAGATTATTTGATACTAATTTTAAATTTTCAAAACTATTGACAAAAATAGATAAATCAGATGAATCTATTACTAATAGTCTTATGACGCTTAAAATTTATACATCATTTATTCCCTCATTGCTTACGGCAGTAACCTATAGATTTTATTTTAATAATGCGATAGCACATCCATTTGATGGGTATTTGGGTGCTATATCTAGTTCAAGTTTTTCATATAAAGATACAGCAGGCACTTTATATGGTGGATGTAAAATGGAAGATTATAATGGAGTTATAAGAGTTTATAGAATGACAGGTACTATAAAAACTATAATAAGAAATAATATTGGATCTATTGATTATACTTCAGGACAAGTAATATTAGTAGCTTTTGCACCACAAGCTATTACAAATAATATTGTTCACGTATATTTTGAACCAGTTGAAGAGGATATGATTCCAGTAAGAGAACAAATTTTTCAAATTTTAGATAGTGATATTACAGTTAATGTCACAGACGTAAATATTTTAGAAAGAAGAAGTGTCACCGCAAATTCAACAACAACTACCACAACAACATATTAAGGTAATTTTTAATGGCTGTAGTTAATAATAATTTATCTTGTATTGTAGAAAATCAGCTTCCCGTTAGTTTTCGAAAAGAAAACGCGATGTTTGTCCAGTTTCTAAAAAGTTATTATCAGTTTTTAGAATCAATTCAAGTACATCTTAGCGCGAATACTGGTGCATTTTCTGAGGGAGAAGTAATTACAAGTGATACGAACAGTGCTACTGCTAAGATATTATCAATAGATACTTCTACGAATTTGGGAACCGGAGTATACTTGTATGTGTCACAAACTAATAATGTAATATTTGAAGCTGGTGAAACTATAACTGGTAGTAATGGTGCGACAGGGACAATACATCATTATAGAAGAAATCCATTAAATGCTTCGAAGGTTGCTCTTGATTGGAGTGAATTTCCATCTCCTAATAATGATTTATTTTATAATTTTAGATATGAATTTTTTGAAAATTGGCCAGAAGATTTAGATATTGATAAAAAAATATTCGCATCGAAAATTAAAGAAGTTTACATGGAAAAGGGTGATGAAAGATCATATCAAACACTCTTTAGAGCAGCATTGTCAACAGAAAGCGTAGACTTTTATTATCCAAAAGTTGATATGCTCAAACCGTCTCATGGAGATTGGATTAGAAATATAACCCTACATGTTAATGATGAATTTGTAAATCGTGAATTTTTAGGTAGAACTATAGTAGGGCAAACTACTGGATCGAGTGCATTTATAACTTCATTAGCTCTTAATAAAGTATCTACTACGTATGTTACAGAGTTATATTTAAAAAATCAAATTGGAAGTTTTAAGATAGGAGAACTAGTTCAAGCAACTTCAGAAAGCGATGATGGTTCTTATGCAAACTCTGCAGTTTTGGGAATGGTTTCTTCTAATCCAAACGCAAATACAACCACTATGATTACTGAGGGTAGACAATATACAAAAGAGGAAACTGTTCCTTTAATTGGTGGAATTGGTGTGGGTGTTGTTGCAAAAGTCGGTAGTACTACAGAGGATCAAGTCACAAGTTTACGAAGAATTAATGTCGGTTCAGGATATCAAGTAGGAGATTGGGTAGATTTTGATAATACAGTATCACTTCCTACGGAGAGCGCGAGAGCGAAAGTTACAGAATTAGATCAATTTTCACTTTCCGTCGTAGAAAAATGTAATGAGAAGATTTTTGAATTGGCGAATACTCATGTTATGACACTCTCTTCAGAAACAGATATTCCCATAAGAGAGGAATTTTTACTTTCAAATTATTTTATACAGAATAATGCGTCTCAATCAACAAAGAGGGGAGTTGTAGTTGAAGTATTGAGTAATACGGTTATTAGATATGCACCAACCGCAAATTCATCTGCAGATACAAGTCTGGCTTTTACTTCAGATGATACTGTTTATGCTTTTAGAAAAGATGGATTTGCATTTACTCCTACATTAATTTCTGAAATTGAAAGTGATCATCCATATACAAATTCTGTCGAAATAAATGGTGATTACGGGGGAATTTCTGCTAATGTGGGACACACGGCCACATTTCTTTCAAATACTAATACATCAACATTAGAATCTCTTACATTTTCAAATGTTACGGTAGGTAAAATTGAAACTGTAGAAATAATGGATTATGGAAAAGGTTATCAATCAACGCCAACTCTTTCAATAGATACTAATTTTAATTACATAGAAACTAATGGATATCCTTCAACTGGTGGTCGATCTTATCCTATAGGACAGGATGCGGTATTTATTGTTGATACTATGGGGGGAGGTGTTACATCAGTCCGCATTGATAATCCTGGAACAGGATATGGCACGGATAAATGGGGAACTCCAATTCCACCAACGTTTGATTTTACTGGTTTTGGAAATGGTCTTGCTAATGCTTCACTCATTATGGATTCTGTTAGATATTATCCTGGGTTTTATGCGGGGGCGGATGGTCAATGTAGTTCACAAAAGAAGCTTCAAGATAGTGTATATTATCAAGATTTTTCTTATGTTATAAAATCAGATAAATCAGTTGAACTTTTTAGGGATTTAATTTTAAATACAATTCATCCAGCAGGATTAAATATGTTTGGTGAAGTAATTATGAGAAATACTTTAGATCTGTCATTGTTTAAAACTGATCCAGTAACAACTGTCAATACTGTTGAGAATTCAAATGTTCATCAAAATATAAAATATAGATCCTTTTTATTAGTTTTTGATATTCCTATAGTGGTGCCTGTTCCTGAACCAAAATTTGATTTGTCTCATATTGAATGGACAACAGGATCAGATGATGAAAGAATTGATGGTGTTTGGTTAAGTGAGGCAGATAAATGTGAAGTTAAGCATACAGCGACCACAGAACAGGTAATGAAAGAATCCTTTTTAGAACAAACATATGATGATGTTAGATTTTGGTCTTTGTGTCAGACATATTTTATAAAAGAAGACGCGGCTACAAATGATGGTATTACAACAAAATATGAAACTTCTTATTTTGATCTTTCTGGAGAAACAATCAATTCTGCTGCAACATCTCACACACTTACTAAAACATATGAACCTAGTACATTAACAGTTTTTATAAATGATAAAATTATTCTTAATACAGATATAACACAAACTAGCGGAACAGCTTTTACAATTCCGATTACGGCGTCAGCTTCACACACGGAACAAGTAAGAGTGGTCGAAAGTTATATTAAAATTAAAACTAATACAGATTTATGGTTGCGTAATAATGATATCGTTCAAATAGATGGTTTTCCAGAATTTAGTAATACTTCAATAACATTAAATAATCAAAAATTTATAATAAATAATATTGACCTCGCGGCAGATACAGGAATATTATTACAAGTAGATGGGTCACCAGTAAAAGATTATACAGGAGTAACAGTTTTAGATGATGTTCCATATAGAATTATTAGATTGTCAAAAGAACTTATTACTCAATCTACTATAGATAATTTATCATCAGAACATTGGTCATATTATAAAGATTTTAAGATAAGTGATTATAGATTTGATAGTTTAACAAATGATTTGCAAAATGTTGAATTTTCAAATTATTCTGCTAATACTGAAGTATTTTTTGATAGACAATATATTGGATTAAATGAAAATGTATTATTAGAAACCGCGTCCGGCGGTGGAAAAATAGATTTAATGGGTGATGAGACTTATGAATTAGCCTTAGAGGGCAGAGCAGCGAAAGGTTTTGTCGATAATCCAATTTTTACGACAGATTATCAACTACATACAATTGATACAATAGCTTCTCGAAAAATAACTTTAGACCAATGTGTAAGATATAAAATTAATCAAGGTAATTGGGCATATTCCCCATCACAGACTCCGGCATTATTTGGAGTTGAGAATATTTCCATTATGAAACGGACATAAATAAACATAGACTATAATAAAGGAATTAAAAATGCCAGCTTTAGTAACAAGAAAATTTAGAACTCATCAAGCTAAACAATTTAGAGAAGGTTTGGGTGAAACTATAGATTGGAGCGGATCGGACGTTTCAGGTTCTGAAGATTCAACGACATTGGATGATCATATTTATTTGTATATTGGTAATACAACGGCATGGTCTGATGATAACGCTCCACCCACACCAAGAGATAGTGTATTTGAAAATACTCATGATTCTTGGGACTCCATGATTGCCGCGAAAAAAGTTACACAATCATATACTTCACATGTAATACCAAGAAATAACTGGACTTCAGGATCAGTATATGCGATGTATAAGGAAGATGTAGATACATTATATTCTAATACTGCAAACCCAATACATGTTATGACTACGGATTTTAATGTATACAAATGTATGGATAATGCTAATAATTCAACATCAACTTCGGTACCAACTTCTGTTAGTACAGAGGCCAGCGCGATTGAAGACAAATATGGATTGGATAATTATAAATGGAAGTTTTTGTATACAATTACTGCAGCTGAAGCATTAAAATTTGTGACACCAAATTATATTCCTTGTAAGACATTAAGAAATGCTAATTCTATAGGATTAACGGGATCTACGGGAATGCCTTTGGATGATGGATCTAATCAATATGATATTGAGGTGAATTCTGTAAAAGGTGCGGTAGATGTTTATAATATTACAGACGCAGGATCAAATTATTTATTTTTTACCGGAGCAACTGTAGGTTCTACAACTACGACTTTCTTTGAAACTGCGACAGCGGGTATTAATTCTACAGATGGAATTTATGATGGTTCAGCAGTTTATATTAATAATGATATTCGAATAATAGATACTTATGTATATGATGAAGGAAACTCCAAAGGGCAATTTACCTTAACTACTGCATTAGCGGGAGTTGCAACAGGATCATTTACAGTTCAACCTCGACTCGCCGTTTATGGTGATGGTACAGGAGCAACAGCTCGATGTGTAGAGGGGGGAACTTCTGGTACACTTGGTGCGGTTTTTGCGGGAGAAGTAGGTACTGGTTATAACACTGCAGAAGTTAAAGTAATACAATCTGGTACAGGAGCAACTGGTTCCGGTGGCGTGGTTGTACCAAGAATTGGCCCGTTAGGTGGTCATGCATATGATATTGTTGAAGAATTGGGGGGAAATTTTATCATGATTAATCAAAGAATAGAACAAAGTGAGAGTGGTAAATTTCCAGTAACTAATGATTTTAGAAAAGTTGGATTAATAAAAAATCCTGTTTCAGCTAATACAACACATAGATTTACGGCACAGGCAGGGACTCAGGCTGTAACAATGCGGGTTTCTTCAATAAATGGTTCAAATTTTATTGATGATGGATATGTTCTAGGAAATACGTCAGGCGCAATAGGAAGAATTGTTGATGAATTAGATATATCATCAGGCGTAAAAGATTTGAGATTAGTATCAATGTCTTTGGGTCCAACAAATGCAAATAGATTACTAGGAACTGCGGCAGGTACTGGTTCAAATTTGACAAATCCTAATCAAGGTCCTGATATTGTTGGCAAGCCGGGAGGATTCCAGGACGCTGAAACTGTTACATGTGATGGAAGTACGGCTACCGTCACCTCTTTAACTGCTGGAGAATTTAAACCATATTCTGGAACACTTTTGTATGTGGAAAATAGGTCTCCTGTTGTAAGAGCCTCAGATCAAACCGAAGATATCAAATTAATAATAGAGTTTTAATTCATGGCTACATTAAGTTTACTTTCATCTTTACAGCAAAGTCCTTATTTTGATGATTATGATGAAACTAAGAAATTTCTTAGAATGTTATTTCAACCTGGAGTTTCTCTTCAGGTTAGAGAGTTAACACAACTTCAGACAATTTTACAAAATCAAATATCTAGATTGGGCGATTCCTTTTATAAGGATGGTAGTATTGTTACAGGTGGACAGATTAATTTAAATACTAACGTTAGTTATATTAGATTAGCATCAACTGAAACTGCATCAACTTTCGCAAATCAAAAAATTCAACTTAGTGGTGCGGACACAATTACCTTTGATGTAATTACTACTGTAGAGGCTGAAGGTAGCGATGCTCCCGTTTTAATAGGAGTATATTCTGGTTCTGATACGATTACTACAACATCAGCAACGATACATGTTGCAGGCAGTACTGGTATAAGTGCACAAACCGCAGATGCCGGAACCATTACAGGAGATGGTTCTATTGCAAGTATTTCTGCTGGAATTTATTATATAAACGGATTTTTTGTTACAGTTGATGCTCAAACCATTGTTCTAGAAAAATTTGCAACGACACCATCATATAAAGTTGGATTAACGATAACAGAAAGTATTACAAATAATGTCGCAGATTCTTCATTATTGGATAATGCTTCAGGATCTTTTAACGTTAATGCACCTGGAGCAGATAGATATAAAATAGCTTTAATATTGGGTAAAAAGTCACTCACTACTATTTCAGAACAAAATTTTATAGAATTATTAAGAGTTGTTAGCGGCCTTCCAACAAAAATTGTAAAATATCCAGTATATTCTGCATTAGATGATACTTTAGCAAGAAGAACTTATGATGAATCAGGAAACTATACTGTTAAACCATTTTTGGCTAATTTAAATACTCATAAAAATGCGAGTGGATGGACATTAGCTAGTACAACAGCATCAATAGTTGGACTTGAATCTAAATTTTTAAAAGATTTTAGAATTGGTGATTCTGTTTATTTAACAAATGGATCTTTTAATTCTGCTACAACTACAGTTACGGCAATCGCAGATGATGAGAATATGACTGTTGCTTCTGCTATTGGATCAGGACAAACACAATATATTCATAATTTAGATAAATTGTCTGTTGGACTAGAACCAGGTAAAGCTTATGTAAGAGGATATGATTATGAAAGTGTTGCCGTAGAATATGCTGATATAAGAAAGGGTAGAGACACTAACAATGCGATAGAATTTGTTATGAATACAAATTTTGGAAACAATTTAAGAATTGATAGTGCGAATGGTTCATTTAATGTCGCTACACAAGCACCAATAGATTTACATTGTGTAAGAACAGTAAATATCAATACTACTTCCGCAGCAACATATAATACATCAAAGATAGGAACTGCTAGACCTAGACAATTAGATTATTTTTCTGGTACTCCTGGGGCAACAAATGGTACTTATGATTTATATTTGTATGATACCAAAATGTCAAGTATAACATCTAATGTTCATACGGGTATTGCTGCAGGAGGAACAACACTTGTTTTAAATTCTACAAAATCTACTAATGTTTCTTTAGCATATGCTGGTGCTTCAATTAAAATGACAAGTGGTTATAATGATGGAGTATCAAGACTCATCACAGATCATCAAGGAAATACTATTACTTTAGCAAATGCATTTTTAGCAGATATTGGAGTTAGTGATACGTGTGAAATTGATTTTACCGCAAAATATTTAGAAAGTGTTATAGAATCAGATGGTTCTGGAAATATTGAAAAGTATGCAGACATTTCACAATTTGGTAAAGTTGATCAATTAGATCCAAATAGTCTTACTAAAATATTTGATACTGATAGAAGTTCTTTAATATATGAATTACCACAAGCAGTAGTAAAAACCCTAAATCCTCTTGTCTCTTCTAAATTTGATTACACAGTAAAACAGCAATTTTTTAGTGTAACTTTTAATAATGGTCTTGCATCTATTACTCAAACTGGCGGAGTGTTTTTGCCGGGTAAGGGTGCTTCTTTAGGATCTGCAGATTTACTTAATCATGTTGTGTGTACTATTACAGGGAGTATTGGTGCATTGTGTCCGCGTAACATTGGAGACATTATTAATTTTGGTGCTGGTGCCACCTCTTCAGTTGACGCAGCTGGTACTTCAATGGCTTTAGATACAGGTGTGGGAAATAATGATAATTTCACTGCCACAATAACTGCGGCTATTTCATTATCCCCTCTCGCTTCTACCTTTAGAACTAAAACTATTGTTAATTCAAATACAACATCCTTTACTAGTGGTGATACTAATACAACTTTAAGAGGATTAGGACAATATAAAGCAACTACTGCCGCGGATTATGCTAATACGACGATTAGTTTAAGAACATCAGATGTAAAATCTTTGAAAGCAATTGTTAAATCTCCAGACACTGATATTGCAAGCCTTACTACTGAATTGTTTACAACAGCATGTGCAAGTGCTGGTGATACTAATAATATAACAGACAAATATAATTTTGAAACTGGTCAGAGAGATAATTTATATGATTTTGGATTTGTTAAATTGAAACCAGGTCAATCCGCCCCAGCAGTTCCAATAGTGGCGGTATTTGATTATTTTGTACATCAGGCTGCAGACGGCCCATTTACTGTAGATACTTATCTTGGAGCAACTGCGGGCATAGAATTTTCTGATATCCCATCATACACAAGTCCTATAACTGGAAAAACAGTAAGTTTAAGAGATTGTTTAGATTTTAGACCAAAGAGAACAAATGGTGATGAATCTGCGTCATTTGCTTTAGATTCTGCGACAATTAATCAATCTGTAGTTCTACCAAGATTACCAGATTCAGATGTTGTTTTAACGACAGATGTACAATTTTATTTACCAAGAAAAGATAAAATTGTTGTAACAAAAGATAGGGAATTTGGTGTAATTGAAGGAAATCCTTCAGTTGATCCTATTGTTCCGGCAGATGATGAAGATTCTATGACAATTTATATCGCAGATATTCCTGAATATACATTTGAGGTTACTGATGTAAATTTACAATATATTGAAAATAAAAGATTTACTATGAGGGATATTGGTAAAATAGAAAAAAGAGTTGAACAACTTGAATATTTTACATCTCTCTCATTTTTGGAAAAAGATGCAAAGGAACAAGCGATATTTACAGATGGTGGAGTGGAGAGATTTAAGAATGGTATACTTGTAGACCAATTTGCGGGACATGCAATTGGTGATGTTTTAGATGATGATTATAGAATAGCGATAGATTTTGATCAAACACTTTTAAGACCGACATTTGAATCTGATAATTTTAAATTTAAACTTGATGTTAATAGTGCGAATATAATGAAAACAGGAGATTTGGTTTCTGTTGCTTATACAGACACGGGATTCGTTGATCAACCCGCTACAACAACGACTGAAGAAGTAAATCCATTTGGTTCTGGTATGTTTAATGGAATTTTAACTATGTCAAATCCTAGTGATACATGGTTTTATGATGGAAGGCGCCCAGAGGTATTAATAAATTTAACTGGAGGTAGTGATAATTGGGAATCTGGTAAATATAATTATGGATTTGGTACACAATGGGACAATTGGTCAAAAAATTGGAGTGGTGTAGAGATTAATAATGATGATGTTTCAAAAGCGAATAAAAAATCAACATCTTCTACTAAAGTAGATAGATCAGCCAAGACTATAGATCAACAAAATACAAGAGATGGGATTTTATCAAAAGATCAACCAGAATCAGTTAAGAAAACAGTAAACAATAAACAAGTTAATGATACTATTGTTTCATGGAATAGAAAACAAACTGTTATATTTAAAGCACAAGGATTAAAACCAAGTACTGATCATTACTTATATGTAGATGGTGTAAATTTAACAGGGCAGGCTAATACTGGAGTGACATTATCCATTACTGACGGAGGAAACTCAGAATTTATAGCGAATGAGGGAGAATATGTAACAGTAAGTGCGAATAGTTCAATTTCTGGAACATTGGTTCATACAGATTATACGGGAAATACTACATTAATGCTTGCGAATACAATTGGTGATTGGACTACGACAGGTACATCAACAATTGTAGAAGCAGATTATGTTTCTGCGAGTGGAACAGTAACAGCAAATGCGACTTTATCAGCCGTACCAACAGCATATGTTAATAATCTTAAATCTGATATAAATGGTACTGTAGTTGGAAATTTTGAATTTACAGCTGGACAATTTAGAATGGGAGAAAGATTAGTAAGACTTACTGATCAAGCTGACAATACATTATCTAAAACTAATTCTGTAGCTGAAAAAACATTTCATATAAAAGGTATGGAATCTGTATCAGATGGAAGTATAATTTCAACAAGATCTTCTTTAGTGAGAAGACAAGATATTAGATCCGCTGTTGTGACAAAATCAGCTGTTTCTGATAAAAGTTCTTCTTCGAATTTTGTGAATCCGATGGCACAGTCTATAGTGATAGATGAGTCTAGATATCCAAATGGAGTGTTTTTAAGAACTGTTACATTCTATTTTTCACAAAAGGATACTTATTTGCCTGTAACAGTACAAGTAAGACCAATGACAGATGGGACACCAAGCGTTGCTCAAGTCCTACCATTTGGTGAAAAAGTTCTTGTTCCTGATGAAATAACTGTTGATTCTTCTTCTCCTGATACAACAAAATCATCAAGTGGAACGACATTTAAATTTCCATCACCAGTATATTTACCACCTGGCGAATTCGCTATTGTTTTAATGACAAATAGTCCAAAATATAAAGTTTATAGTTCTGTTGAAGGAAATATAGTAACTAACAGTGATACTACAAATACAAAAGCAGGAAAAGGCCCTGAAGTTGGAGACTTTTTTGTTACAAATAATTCTAGTAAATGGACTCCGGTTACTAATAGAAGCTTGATGTTTAAAACACAAAAATGTTCTTTTCAATTAACATCTTTTAATTCTAATTTGTGTCAATTTGATGTAATTCCACATCCTCTTTCAAATGGAACAGCTAATACGGCATATGATTTGATGAAATTAAGTACATCAGAATTAAAATTTTCAGATTCAGTAATAGATTATTTTTATCAAACAACTACTGAAAATGCAGCATATCCTCATATTGCTGTTAGAGATAATTCTTTTACTAAATTTACATCAAATAAAAATATTAAGCATGATAGTAGAAAAACTATTAGAACAGGTAAATATGATGGTGGTACTGATCCAGATATGAAAATACAAGTGAAAATGTCCACAACAAATTCAGATGTTTCACCAGTTATAGATATATCCAGATTAAATTTAATAACTGTTGAAAATAATATTAACAATGGTGGAATTAGTAATAATAATGTGGCTGTAGTTGCGGGAGGAACAGGATATGCAAACGGTACTAGTAATATCACACTTTCTGGAACAACAGGAACGGGAGCGGGAGTTACATTAGTCACAGATGGTACAGGAATAATTACAGATGCATATGCTTCAGCGGAGGGAAGTGGATATTTTGATAATATTACCGCTACTTTGTCTGGTGGTACAACTGGATCTGTAACAATTTCAGCAGAAACGGACAGAGAAGGTGGAAATGGAATAGCGAGGTATATAACAAGAAGAGTAACATTACAAGACGGGTTTGATGCTGAAGATGTTAGAGTATATATAAGAGCATATAAACCTAGTACCTCAAATATTAATATTTATTATAAAGCACTTAGTTCAACTGATTCTGAATCATTTGATGATAAGTATTGGAATAAAATGACACAAGAAACCGATTCAAGTGTATATTCTGCAAATGAGTCAGATTTCTTAACATATAATTATAAAACAGCAGATGATTCTGCTGCATATACTGTTGGATCTACAACTTTTAAAGATTTTAAATATTTTGCAATAAAAGTTGTTTTAACATCTTCAAGTAATATAGATCCACCAAAAATTAAGGATTTAAGAGCTGTAGCATTAGATTCATGAAAATTTTAACAGACGCTCCAGGATTTCTGAAAGATACTGAAAGCAATGCAATATTAAGAAATGATATAGATGCATTAACTGCCCATAGATTAGTAAAAAGGCAAGCTGACAGTAGACAAGCGGAGATAAATACACTAAAGACGGAAATTTCTGAAATAAAAGCGGAAATATTAGAAATTAAAAAATTTATTAACTATTAGGGATTAACACATGGCAACTTCATTCGCAAACGTAGCTTTAACTGATACCTTTGAAACGTGGCGTAATCAGACCAACTTGGTCATTGCCGACGTTAATGCTGGAACAGACGCAGGTATCGCAAATACAGTAGTAAGAAGAGATGATGATGGAAATGGTGGAATAAGAATTGGTGATTTAATAGCAAATGGATCAATAGAATTTAATACAACAGGAGAAGGTGGAATAACCTCCAATAGTTTACGAGATGTGACAGACGGCACAAGTGATGATTTTACAGCAAGTATGTCCACAGGCTCTGCTATATTTAAAGGTGGTGTTTCAGTTCAAAAAAGTTTAAATGTCGGTGGATCAGTTTACGTAGCAGGAGTAGTTAAAGCAGAAGGAAATATTCAATTAGGTGATGATCCAGACGTAGATACTGTAACAATACTAGCAGACATTGCTGCAGATCTTACACCATTACCTCAAGTTGGTTTAACAAATACTGCAATTAGTTTAGGTAATAATTCAGAAAGATGGAAAAACCTTTATGTATGGGACACGGTTGGAGCAAACACAACTTCACATTTAAAAATACCTTCTGGTGAAACTTCAGATAGACCAGAAATTACAGATCTATCTAGTACCACAAATGCAGATCATTCTTTACGCGGAGTAATTAGATATAATACAACATTAGACAGATATGAGGGTTATGATCATGTTTCTAATACTTTTATGTCATTGGGTGGAACTATTGATTCAGACCAAGACACAAAAATAACCGTCGAAACTACTCATGGCGGTGATGAAGATCAAATTAAATTTTATACTGAAGGAACAGAGAGATGGTATATTGGAGCTGATGCTGATGATGGATATTTTTTACCAAGTAGTTGGTCCGGTAGCGGAAATGAACTTCATATAGGAAAAACAGACCAGAGAGTACAATCAGTATGGGCTAACAACGTATTTTGTCATAATATTTTAGGAAGAGATGGTGAGACTTCTATTACTGTTCCATCAGGATCTACAGCACAGAGACCGTCAACTGATCTTGAAGATGGCATGCTTAGATTTAATAAAGAGATGGATGGTGCAAAGGGGCAGATGGAATATTATTCAAATACCGCTGCAGCGTGGTATACTCTCGCCCCCTCTACAGCAGTATATAATACAAGAATTGCAAATCCCGCAGACTCAACTACTTCAGTTAGTGCACTATATAATCCGTCTTATGTACAAGTATTCGTGAACGGTATTAAATTAGATACTGCTGATTATAGTACTGATACATTAGGAAGTGCTATAACTTTTCTTAACTTTACCGTTGGAGTAGACGATATAATAGATGTTATGTCAATGGCTGCATCAGATCTACATAAAGCGGCAATGACAAGAGAGAGATTTGTAGCAACCGCTAGTCAGACAGTTTTTACAATTAACGGCGGTTATACCCCTCAATTAATAGAGATGTTTAGTGAGGGAGTAAAAATTGATCAAAGTTTGGTGACATCGACCAACGGAACTACTGTTACTATTCCAGCACAATCAGTGGGTAATATAGTTGAATCTTTGGCGTGGACATCTTTTGAAAATACTGATGTTTACACTAAAAGTAGATGGGCAAATACAGCTGGATGGTCTTCTGTTTATGCTAATACTTATATTGGTGTTGATGTCTCATCACATGCTAACGCGACATTTGCTGTTGATACGTATAATGATAGAATTGGCGTTGGTGTTAAAGTTCCTGAATCTACACTTCACGTTAGAGGACTTGAGACGACTCAATTAAAATTAGAACATAGTTTTGCAGCAAATACTACTTTTGATGTTGCTGCGGATGGAAAATTAACAATAACTCCGTCAGGTCAAGACACAACTCTTATTGGTAATTTACATATTACAGGAACAACTACTGAAGTTAAATCTGATACTATGACTATAACAGATCCGTTTATAGTTCTTAATAATTTTTCAACAGTACCAACAAATAATGCTTATGATACCGGATTTGTATTCATTAGAGGAACTAATGATCTTGGAAATACGGCATTTATTTGGGATGAAAGTTTAGATGAATTTTCAACATGTCGTGTAGGAGATGATGGATCAGCAGCAGGAAATGTAACAATAGCGGATTATGAAAATTTCCATTGTGGAGCAATAGAAATTGAAGATAATCTTTTGGTGGGAACTACATCTTCTTTTACAGGATTAGCGACATTTAACTCGAATATTGATATGTCTGGAGGTTATTTCGCTTCAGATGTTTTACCTGATGCTAATGGAACGAGAGATATGGGAAGTGCTGCTTTAAGATGGGCTAACATATATACTTCTGACTTAAATTTGAAAAATGAACGTGGCGATTGGAAAGTCGTCGAGGAAAGCGATTACTTGTCATTAACAAATAATTTGACAGGTAAAAAATATAAAATATTAATGGAAGAAATTGAGTAATAAAAAAAAAGAAGAAGTTGTAAATAATGATAAAAATGTGAAAATTAGATATGCATATTTTACTGATGAAGAATATGTCATTTTTATAAATGAATTATGGACAAAAGATTTTCACACAAGTGCATATTTACAACGAGATGTAGAAAAAACTGCAATTTTTTGGAAATTGTTTATATGCGCAAGAGCAATTAAACAACATCATCAAATTTATTTAAATAATAGAGCAGAAATATTAAGTAAATATGGAACACATGACCCAGCTACAAATACTTGGGCAGTTGATCAGAGTAAGCACGAAGAATCATTAAATGACATAAATATATTAAATGATAGTATTATAGAATTAGATATTACAAAAATGGATGCGGGTGATATGATAGACAATGATCTATTTTCTCCTAATTTTGGAGGATTACAAAATATGACCTTTAAAGCATTAAATCAATTAGAAGATTGGGTCGATTGGACATCCATCGACAATTGGATTACTAAAAATAAAACGAAGGAATAATAAAAATGACATCACGAGCTTATGAATTATCACAAACAGTTGATATCGATGGTGATCAGGTAATCACAGGAAACACGATTTTCAACACTACTGGTTATATGACCGTTCCTGTTGGAACCACTGCTCAAAGACCCGCGGGAGTGTATGGTCCGAATACTGGTCAAGTTAGATATAATTCAACTTTAGGAAAATATGAAGGATATCATGATGCGGAGTGGGTATCATTTGGTGATTTAACAGATAAAGATAAAGATACAAAAATTACAGTCCATGAAGGATGGGGTAATGATGAAGATGAAATAAAAATTTATGCAGGAAATGCTAGTGCAGGGAATGAGAAAATATTAGTTAATACATCTCAAATCATAGCCGAAACTTCAGCTAAAATTGGACTAAGTGCTTCTCATTTACAATTGGCGGCGGCTCATACAGTTATTACAGGAAATTTAACTATTCAAGGTACACAAACTGTAGTAGAATCGACGACAGTTGTTGTTACAGACAAAACTATTGAATTATCAAATGCTGAGACAAAAACTACAGCAACTGCTACTGGTGCCGGTATTCAAGTAAATGATGGAGCGACTGATCATAGTATATTGTGGAATGATACAGGAACCAAATGGGAAATTAGTGATAATGTATCATTTGGTGGGAATACTATTACATTTGGCAACGGGGAAACCATTGATAATGCTGTAAACGGAACCGTACAAGTAACTGCTGATAAGCTTAAATTATCCGGAAATATTATTCAAAATTCTGAAGCAGAAGATACTATTACAATGAATGCAGCACAAGAAGTCATTATTGATAGTGGTCTTCTTGGTGGATTGGGTAGAGATGTAGCTATAACAATGGGACATGGAAATACTGTAACTTTATCTAATACTGTCACAATTTCAGGCGGATCTCCCGCACAATATAAATTGTTACAAGATTCTGACGGAAATGGATTAGCACAATGGGTTACTTTTGGTGTATTCAATACCTCAGGAACAAGATTAGGACCATAATAAAGGATAAAATATGGCGGCAGGTGATAATAGACCGTTGTGGGTATCAGATTTAGACCCAGGTAACAGCAGTTTAAGAGAAATGACAGATGCTAATATAAAGGATAAAATTGTTCCTGTTATTTTAGCAAAATGGGCAAGTGACCAATCTGATGCACAACGCGGAAACATTCAATTAAGATCAACAACTACAACTGGAAATTTAGGACACTTCATTGATACTAAAAGAGATGATGCTGTGGGGTATCATCCTACTGGTAGTGGATCTTCTACAGTCAATTCATATGGTCTTCGCGCAAATGATAATTCCGCAGAAGCCACAGGAGGAGAAGTATGGCCTTTAGCTTGGGAAGGATCGGGCGTCTTACAAGAAATGAATACCGCTAAATTGGTAGATGATATTATGAGATGTTGTCAAGAAGTATATGTTTTAACGGGAGCCAATACGGGAGTTGGTTCATATTATTTGGGAGCAAGCAATCCCTCAGGTTCATTAGGAGGAACGTGGATAGATGTTCATGGAGGAACTAATGCCCCCTCTGGTGGAGAACATGCAGCTTATGCACAAACAACCGCACAAGATTCACACAGCACAAATATTTATCTTTGGAGAAAAACTTCTACAGGTAGTGTGGGAAGCAAACAACCAGTAAAATATAAGGGAACTGGTGGAGATGTTCAAGAAATGACAGATGCGGAAATAGAAACATTAGTCGCACATTGGATGAATCGTATTACTGGAGGCAGTGGTGGAAATAATGTGGGAAATTATGAAATAAAAACGGGATCAGCATCTGGATCTGGAACTTGGACACAAGTTGGTGGATTTACTGACTATATGTGTTCTGTAGCAAATCAACAATATTCTACACAATATAGCGGACAATATACCGGACAATATACTGGTCAGTGGTCAGGACAATATAGAGTACAATATGGAAACTTTGGTGGAGCTCGATACGGGCCATATTACACTGGACAATATTCTACACAATATAGCGGACAATATACCGGACAATATACTGGGTATTGGACAGGAGCTACAATTCAAAATGATGGTAGCTCTAACATTATAACCACTTATAATCTTTATAAGAGAATTGGATAATACAATATAATAGGATAAATTATGATATTTAGTGATGAAGTGGTTGAAGGAATTTGGACTAATTCTGAAAAAACCTCTATTGCAATTTTATTAAAAAACACAAATGATGATGATACATATTCGATACAAACCTCTGTAGGAACAGAGCATTGGGAAGAATTTTTCAAAAAATTTACTCCTAAAGAAATAGATGATTTCTCACATGCCCATTCTCAAAGAAAAATAATAAATCAAAAAAAAGAAGAAGAATCAGATAAAGCTCAAGATGATTTAAAAACATTATTTGATACAAAATTAAAAGCATTTGAAATATCAGAAGTGAAAGAGTCTAAAGATAAAATTCTTCGTTCCAAAATAAGAAAATCAACAAATCTTGTAGAATTAAATGCGTGGGTTACTGTATTATTACTAAAATCAATCAGTGATCCAATTCATGGTCTTACTGAATGGGGAAATGTTCTCAAACCAGCAATTGAAGAAAATGAATAATGGATTTCTTGTTGTCGCTTCCAAAAATAAAAGATTTCTTACTGCGGCACAACTCCTCGCCGACAGCATAAAAGAATATACACAATATCCAATCACATTAGTTACTGACAATGAATGGATCTTAGATCCAGGAAATCATATATTTGACAATGTTATTGGCGGTGCTCCTAAAACAATCAGGGCTAAATTGTGGGCATTAACAAAAACCCCCTATGATATTACATGTTTTTTAGATGCTGATGTAGTTTGTTTATCAGACAATGCAAATAATGTATTTGATGCACTTTGTGATAATGATATAGTTTTTACGAAAATTAGACCTTATTGTGCATCAGCATGTTGGTGGAACATTCATGAAGAAGAAAGACCTCATGGTGGTGCTTTTGTTTGGAAAAATAATAAAAAAATGAAAACATTTATGGAGGAATGGTGGAATAATTGGCAATGGAAGATGGAGCATAATTGGCATTCAAGATGGGATTTTAAATATGAGAAAGGTCCTGTTGAAATGTGGGATCAATTTCCATTACATTTAATGTTATGTGATAAAGAAGATGAATGGTACAGAAATGATATAAAATGGAATTGGTATTTTAATACAATAAAAAATGATGATTGTTTATGGAATTTTACAGCACCAGGATATGATTGTGAAATAGAAAATGTTAATTATTCAGATATTGTATTTTTAAGTTATCCCAAAGGAACAGGTTGGCATGATTGAAAAAGATATACCACAAGATATTTTAAAAATTTTAAAATTATTTGAACCTTTTATATTCGATTTTATTAAAAGTGATGGAAATATTGAAGATAGTAATAAAAGAGAAATAATTTCAAAAGAAGAGGCTATTTCTGATGAATATTTGTTTAATATGATGGAAGGTGATTCAGGATCTGGCGGGCCTACACATATATTATCAAATGATTTTGGTCTGGAAGCTTCTGAACCTCATGAAGAACTTTTAAAATTATCAAATAAATTAGCTTCTTTAGTGGGAGCAAGAAGAAGTCCTTTATGTCAACATTACCCCCCTGATGGATATGTTGCATGGCATCATAATGCGAATATCCCAGGCAGAAATATAATATTTTCTTGGTCAGAAACGGGTGCAGGTATTTCTAGAATTTATGGTGATTCAAAAGAAATTGAAGAATATCAAGATACTGTAGGATGGAATATTAAATCTTTGAAAATTATTAGTCATTTAGATCATGTTGAAGAAAATAAAGAATATGCTTGGCATTGTGCGGGAACAAATTGTAATAGATTTTCAGTTGGATTTATGATGAATAATGATCTTCATGAAGATGTGGAATTTTGTAATGAAGTTTTAAAAGAGGATATAGGATTAGTACATGAAAGTCCTAATGGTGTTTGGTATTAGATATATTTTTTAGTCCAATGAACAGTAGAATATATTTCCCCCTTTTCTAGTCCGTCAGAATATCCTTTATTAAAAAGGGCTATTGGATAATCTAATTCTTGATAATTAGAATGACTAGCAGAATAATAAAAATGGTCTGGTATACGAATGGGATCAAGATATTTCATCCAAAGATATATATCAAATCCACCACATTTTTCAATATCTTCAAATTCAAATTCTTCCCATACTTTTAAACTGTTATTTGGTTTCCATCCTAATATAGAGGAGTTATAAGGAGTGCAACATTCTTTTTGTATCCTCCGCTTTTCAAAATTCTCCATATGTTCTCTCCATCTACTCCAACATGCACATAGATAATTTTGTTGTTCAACCCAATCAAATAGTTTATCTATATTGCCCTTAATGATAACATCTAAATCAAATGCTAATACAACTTCTTCTTCGAATTGTTCTATCATGGGGGAATGATATAAAACTTTAGTCCACCATTTGGGAAGAATTGGTTCATCAAATACTCGAAAGTTTATATTATATGTGGTATTTTCAAAAACCATTTTTTCTAGACGTTTTATATCTTTTACATTGTATTTGTCACCAACACATATACATGCGACTGCGTATTTAAACATACCAATGACCTATGGTCATATATCTTGTATATTTTGGAAAATCTAATCTACCTTTATATACCACATTTTTAATTTGATTTTTTTCAATTAATTCTTCAACATTATGAACACAATTGATATGTTCATCTAATCCAAAATAATCATTTGATTGTATAGCAACTACAGGATTTCCTTTAAAATAATGTTTCATTTTTATAATATCTTCCATATGTTCTCCTGAGGTATTAATGATTAAATCTCTACGTCTAATTTCTTTTCTTTCAAAAAAATCTCCGAAAATAGAAATCTCAAAGGGAAATTCAAAATGATTTAGATATTGTGCTAATATTTTTTTACATAATTCATCTTTTTCATAAAAGTCTATTTTTTTTATTTCTAATTTAGAATGTAACAGATCTATTAATGGACAACCAAACCATCCACCAATAATTTCAATATATAAAGATGATTCAGGGTATGGGTCAGTATTACCTTCACTATTGACCAAAGGTAAATGTTGTGTATATCCTAAAATAGTTGGCGTTCCGTCTGAAATAACTTCAAGATATAAATCTTTTCCTTTGGGTAATTTGTCAACTAACCATTGTTTTGAAGATAATTGTCCATGTGATAAAGAATCTTGATAACTTTCTAAACTACCAACCTGATTGTTTATTATCCATTGTTCTATTTTATGATATGGTAATTTATTAATTTTTTTTGTGGTATCACTTACATGTTTTTTATTTTTTCCAACATTTGTTTTATATTTTCCAATAGTTTTTCTAACATCATTTTTTAATTTTCCAATAGTTTTTCTAATATTTCCTGCAGAATCTCTAATTTCTTGATTTTTCTTTTCAATATTATCTTCAAATTTTTTTAATTTTTCTATAGTTGATTGCATCCTACCACCAAATAATAATTATGTTTACCTTTTATTTCAGTTTTATAATGAATTGTTGTTAATTGATTTTGATCTATAATTTGTTGACAACTATTTATCGGATTAATACAAGATAGATGTGGATTATCAGAACCAACTAAAACAAACTTTCCTGAGAACTTTCTACCAACAGGATAACATGTTTCACAATATTTGTTTACAATTATACCGTCTTCTATTTTAACATCATCAAATATAACATCTTTATTAATAACATTCTTTGTTATTAATTTATTAATTTTGCATACCATAGGATCTATATCATAATAATAGCACTTATACCCGAATAATTCAAAATCATCCACTTCTATATGACAGAACCAACTACATAAAAAATGTACGGGCTCTTCTTCATAATGTATCATGATTTCGTCAAATACTCGCCATGATATTTTTTGAACATCTTTATTATTAGAATATTCAATTAAATATTTAAATTTTTTATGTTTTGTTTTTAATAAAGTTTCATAAGATGACATTATAACTTTCCCATAATTCTTTTGCCCATCCTTGTGCATCATGTAATTCTACATGTTGTTCATGTTCTTTTGCCCATGCTTTATGTGAAGTATTGAATAGACATATTTTATAACGTTTTTTATATTCTGTTGGAGTCATATCATTTGGAAATTTTGCACCTATATTGTAATTATAGGCAGTGGTTGAAGGCCAGAAATCTACCATTTTTTTGCGATGACATTGATAAAATATGAATTTATCGAAAGATGGATATGAAAAGAATGCTTCCTTTTTTGTTTTTAATAAATTTTCATACATTTCATATCCAGCATCATTATCCCAAGCAACAAATGAAGAATTTATAGGAGTTGTTAAATATCCATAATTTAATTTTGAGGCCGATGAATCTCTCCAATAATTCCAAATAAATTTTGGTTTTGGATGATTTTTATGTATGTATTTTGTTATGTTATTTTGAATCAATATATCTAAATCAAACCATGCCTTTTTACCTGACATGTTAGCATAATCTCCAAAATAACACATTTTTTCTGAAGTGAAAATTTGAGTTCTTGGAAATTCATCGAATGTTGTAGGAATTGGTTTTATTTCAATATCTTTATTTAATCCTTTAGAATTTTCTGTTAAACAATGAAAATTAAAAGAATTATTATAGTGTATTTTTAAAGAATTGAATAATCGATTCACATATTTTGGAGGATATTTATTTCCCCACTTCAAACAAAAAAAATTAGTCATATTTTAGTAGCATAAATATAATTATAGTTATTAATATTTAGTGAGACAATTTATGGATTATCCTTCCCCAACTTTCTGCGCATTGCCGTGGATACATTTATCAACAAGACCTAATGGACATATGAGAGTATGTTGTACTGCGAATGCGTCTGCTGTTCAAGACCCAAATTCTTCTATAAGAACAAAGGCAAATATAAGAAATGAGGATGGTCAATGTGCTAATTTAAACACTACTCGATTATTAGATGCGTGGAATAATGATTATATGAAGCGTACTAGATTAATGATGATGAAAGGTGAACGTCCTCCTCAATGTATTAAATGTTTTAAAGAAGAGGATTCTGGTCATATTCCCAAAAGAATTTGGGAAACTAATAAATGGGGAGAAATTTATGATTTAGATGAATTGATAAAAAATACAAATGAAGATGGTTCTGTTGAACCTAAACTTAGATATATTGATTTACGATTAGGAAGTAAATGTCAATTAGCTTGTGTGATGTGTTCTCCAAATGATTCTTCTGGATGGAATAAAGAATGGTTAGATTTTTATCCTAAAATAAAAAATGAAAGATTAAAAGATACTAGTCAATGGAAAAAAAATGAAGATGGAGGAACGTATAATTGGCATAAAATAAGTCCTCATTTTTGGGAAGATTTATACAGTCAAATACCCAACATTTATCAATTGTATTTTGCCGGAGGAGAAAGTACAATAATAGAGGAACATTATACTTTACTTGAAAAAGTAATTGAAATGGGCTATGCTTCTAAAATTGAATTAAGATATAATTCAAATGGAGTCGAATTACCAGATAAATTATTCAAATTGTGGAGTGAATTTAAACATGTAATATTTCATTTTTCAATAGATAGTTGGGGAAAATATAATGATTATATTCGCTATCCTAGTAGATGGAAAATTATTGAAAAGAATTTAAAATTAATGGATCAGACTGATGATAATATTACAGTAACAACCGCAACAACTATTATGGCATTGAGTATTAATTATCTTCCAGAATTTATATCTTGGAAAGTTCAGCAAGGATATAAGAAAATAAATAAATGGCCTGGGGGAGCAGGAATGATCAATTGTCATTTGGCATATTGGCCACCACAATTAAATGTTAAAATAATACCAAAAGAATTAAAATATAAAATTAGAGAGAAATATGAAGAAGAGTTTTTTCCTTGGATGGAAGATAATTGGAAATTATGTACCGGTGTAGAAAATATAGAATTTGATGATTGGGCAAATTCATCCTATGGAATTAAAAGATATGAAGGACTATTAAATTTCATGGATGATGAAGATTGGTCTGAAAGACTTCCCGAATTTCAAGAATATATTTCACATTTAAATAGATTAAGACCACATAAACAATTTGAAAGAGTTTTTCCAGAATTATGTATAGATATGATGAAATAAAAAGTGTGCATATTGAACCTACTCAGGGATGTAATGCCGCTTGCCCTCAATGTGACCGTAATATAAATGGTGGTAAAGATAATCCCTATCTCACAAATGCAATGTTAAGTTCTATGGATTATTATGAAATGTTTCCTTGGCATTTTGTAGAACAGTTGGACTCCATGTATATGTGTGGTAATTTGGGTGATCCATGCATAAGCAATTATGCAATCGAGGGATTTAGATCTTTTAGAAATGCTAATCCCAATATGTGGTTAGGTATGAATACCAATGGAGGCGCTAAACCAGAATATTTTTGGGAAGATTTAGCAGATATAGATGTAGTTGTAACATTTAGTATAGATGGTTTAGAGGATACTAATCATTTATATAGGCAAAAAGTTAAATGGGAAAGAGTAATGGAGAATGCCAAGGCGTTTATTGATCGAGGTGGTCATGCTAAATGGGATTTTATAGTGTTTAAACATAATGAACATCAGGTAGATGAGGCAAGACAATTGGCGATGGATATGGGCTTTGAAAAATTTCAAGTCAAAAAAACAGGACGTTTCTTTTCGACTGTTCAACATAAAGGTAAAGACGTCCATCAAGCAACAAATCGAAAAGGCGAAAATACTCAGAAGTTAGAAAAACCCAGTTTAGAGTTTGTTAATGTTGCACTAAAAAAAGAAAAAGATTTAGTTACTGAACATGGTAGCATGGATGCATATTATGATACAACACCTATTAATTGTAAAGCAATAGATAAGAAGGAAATATTTGTTACGGCAGAAGGACATGTGTTTCCTTGTTGTTGGACAGCGGGACAACAATATAAATGGTATTGGAAACCCCGCGAAGCACCTATTTGGAAATTAATAGGAGATTATGAAAATATCAGTCTCAGAAAACATACTATAAAAGAAATAGTTAACGGCCCGTTTTTCAAAGCCATAGAAGACTCTTGGTCATGTTCCAGTGTTAAAGATGGAAAACTTAAAGTTTGCGCTAACAAATGTGGAATAGGATTTGATGCATATAATGAACAATTTTTATAATGTGGAATAAAAATACCATAGAATGGATTGATATAGAACTTACTAGTTTTTGTAATATTAAATGTCCAGGATGTCTTCGTCAAGAAATGCATGATAAAGTTGGACCATTACTTAATAAGTCTTATATTAAATTTGAAGATTTAAAAAAATGGATTCCGAAAGGATATTTACCCAATTTGAAAATTATAAATTTTTGTGGATCAGTCGATGAACCCACTACTCATCCGGAATTTATAGACATAGTAGATTATTTTTTAGATTTTTCAGATGTTAATGTTGCTACTAATGGATCTACTCGAACTATTAAATTCTGGGAAGATCTGGGTAGAAGAAAGTTATCTGTATTTTTTGGTCTTGATGGAACAGATCAAAAATCATTGGAAAAATATAGAATTGGATCTAATTTTAAAAAGGTGCAGGAAAATTATAGAGCATTTATAGGTGCGGGCGGCAATGCAACATGGCAATTTATTGTATTTGATCATAATGAACATTTAATAAAGAAGGCAGAGAATATGTCTAAAGTTGAAGGATTTAAAAGATTTAGAAAAATATATTCACATAGAACAGGTAGTGGAGAAGTGAAATGAGTGAAGAACATCTAAATGCCCATAACGCTAAGTTTAAATTAGAAAAAGATTTCAAAACTAAAGGATTTTGTTTAGAATGGGAAGATGATATTTTACCTAAATGCCCTATTAAAGATGGTTCAGAAGAAAAGATTTCTAAAATTAGTCAAAGAATTGATAATGGAGAATTTGATTTAACAAATTTTAATGTTCATGATACAGAATTGACTCATTTTATAGGATATTTACAAAATCATGATTTTACAGAAAAACAAATTATACCATTTTTGCATACATCTTGGCATAGACGTAATGGTGATTATCTTTATATGGGGCAAGATAATAAAGAGCGATATGATAAATTTCAAAATTCCAGTTACGGCAAATATGTACTGGATATGTGTGGATATACAGAACAATTTGAGAAAATTAAAATGATTCATGATGGCCAGGATTGGCCATATACATTATCAAAAAAACAAATAAATTATTTACAGACTGAATGTGAAGAAGTGCCTTGGTATAGACATAATAGTTGGGGATTTAGGTCTGATGAATTTGATTTTGACAATAAAGGTGATAGTATTTTAATATTAGGATGTAGTTATGTTTATGGTATAGGTTTAGCAGAAAAAGATCGTTTTTCTAATATACTTAGTAAAACTTTGGGATTAAAAAACTATAATGTAGGTCTATCAGGAGGTAGTCATGATCAAGCATATCTTTTTAGTCAATATTTAATACCTCTTTTAAAACCGAAACATGTAGTATTTTTAGGTCCTAATATTACTCGTACTTTTCATTTTAATGAAAATTTACTTAAATATCTTATATTAAAGGGTTTTGAATCTAATTGGACATTGGAGCTCCAGAAAGAGCCTTACTGGTGGGAAGATGTTTCTTTTATTCAACATAAAACTGAATATACTGACTTATTTGAATTTGATATTTGTACAAATCCGTTCGGATCTCATCAGGGTGAAGAGGGGGATATATATTTTGATCAATATGTAAAACAATTGGTTAATCATATGTCCAGAAATATATATATGAATAAATTAAATGCATCAAGAAATATTAATGCTGTTAAAGGTGTTTGTTATGAAAATAAGGCTTCCTTTCATTATTTTTTGGCTGATGATTATGAGATACCTTTTAATAAAGTAGATGCACAGATAAATGTTACATCAATTAGTGAGATGGCAGAAATGATAGAGAATTTTGTTGAAGATGGAAAACAGGCTACGAGAGAACAAGTAATTGAATACATTGAAAAAAATAAACTTCCTTCTGCTTATGATGATTATGCAAGAGATTTAAGTCATCCTGGAAAAAAGTCAAATCAATGGCTAGCGGATTATTTTTTGGATAGTATAAAGAAAGTAATATGATAGAATGTAAATATGGAAATCAAAAAAGGATATTTATAAATCATGTAGGTGAATTAATACCGTGTTGTTATGTAAATGCTGAATCTTTAAATATGGCGGCGGGGCATTCCCCAAAAACGTTATTTGGTGAATTAAATCAACAATATGATAATAGTTTACATAATCAAACAATACAAGAAATATTAGACGGACCATTATTTAATGGTATTATAAATTCATGGAGTTCAGATGAACCTGTTAAAAAATGTAAACAGACATGTGAATTAAAAAATAGAGACACTTTTATAGATAAAAAAAATGAATAAAGATTATAGTTACGCAATAAATAATTGTGCATTGCCGTGGTTAATGCTTGACTTTCAATTTCGTTGGGAAGACATTTTACATGAAGTTGAACAATTAGATGAATGGATACCATATAGAGAAAGTAGTGGAAAGAATTGGTCTAGTTTAGCATTACATGGAGTTGGTGGTGAATTCGGCAGTGTTTATCATGAAGAATTAGAACATGTTAGATATGATTGGACAAGTATTGCGGATAAATGTCCAAAAACAAAAGACTTTTTGCAAAATCATGCGGGAATATTATCTCATGAAAGAACAAGATTTATGAAAATTGATCCGGGAGGTTCAATTTTTTTACATAATGATAAAGATATTGAAGACCAACCACTTACCCTTGATATAATGGGCCCAAGTATCCTACATTTCTCTATTCAACATCCAAAAGGTTGTGATTTTCATGTATCAGGATGGGGCAATATCCCAATTGATAATGGATCTACGTGGCTTTTTTCTAATGTATGGAACCATGAGTGTATTAATAATAGTGATAAGCCACGTTATCATATTCTTACTAATGGATGTAATATGGATTCAGAATTTTGGAATCCTATTGTCAGAAGAAGTTGGAAAAATTTCATAAACGGATATAATAATGTTAAATTCTAATAAAGTATTAAATGAGATAGCTGAAAAAGAAATTTATTTTTGCTATTGGAGAACTTTTTCTGATTGGGAAGATGAGATTGATGATCCATATTTACTTGATCTTGCAGATCAGTTTACAAAATCGAAACTTCAAGGACAATTGGCCAACATTCATGCAAACATATATTACAGTGAAAATAATGATTTACAAGAATGTATCAAAGATGCATTATCTAGTGAGAGGAAATATGCATTAATTCAAAAACCGGGACATCGTCTTAGTCATGATACGTGTTTTTATTTGATTGAACAAGCAGAAGCTTCTCCAAATACAGCTATGCTTTGTCATATTGTTGACAATGATGCTAAAAGTAGAATTCATTTGAATAGAAATTGGTATAGTATACATCCTCAAATGATGTTTTTAAATTTGGAAATTTATAAAGATATTCATTGCCCTGACCTGCACACTTCTAGTATTTTGACAATAGAAGAATTATATGAACCTGAAAGATGTGTTGAAGATTTTCATGATGATTATACACCTCTATGGTTAAAGCCGAGAGATTATAAATTAAAAATGAAAAAAATTGAAAAGGGATCACGTATGGGATGGGGGTGGAACTTTTTAAATACAGTTTTTAAATATGGATATAATGTTGAAGGATTTAATTATAAAATAAGAGAAAGTAAAGAATTTTTTTATTTAGATGAAGTACAAAAAGATAAAGAATTACTTAATGAACTGGAAACTAAGGTTAGATATCAAACTTCACTTACAACTAGAGGATATTCTAGTAAATTATATGCATTTAATTCAGAACCATATCCAACAGAAATACCTGAAAATAATTTTTATGAATTATTAGAAGAAATAAACGCACCAAAACAATTTGATAATTATGTAATTTTATCTTCTGGATTTATTGGAAATCATATTTTAAAAACTTTTAATTATTCAGGAAAAGAAAATGTTATATTTTATGATATAAGTGGACCTTCTTTATCTTTTAAGAAAATATTATCAGAATATTGGAATCCAAAAGAACAAACATTTAAAGATATATTTAATGAATTGGTTAATATAAAATTTAGAGATTTGAAAAATAATGAGGATAGTTTAATAGAATTTTGTGATGATATTGAAGAATTTGATGAATTATGGACAGAAGAATGTACTAGATGGGGAGGATTAGATAATTTTGTACAACATTGGGAAACATTTGTAAAAAATAGACAGCGACATCAATATTGGAGATGGGACATTTTAAATAATTATGAGGGTTGGCAGGTTAATGAAATTAATAATCTCAAAGGAAATACATTTATATGGGTTAGTAATGTTTATGCTAATGAATATGCATTATGGGAACATAAAAATTATTCAAATATTTTTAAGCAATTAAAAAAACTTATTTCTAAGTTAAATGATCAAGTATATGTGTACGGATTTTTACCTGATATTAAATTAGATGATGATGATTCAGAACGAATATATAATAGTTTTGGTCGAAAAGTTTTACAAGGTGAAATATATACAAAAAAGTTTTTACAGGAAAACATAAATATTCCTACAAAAAATTTTTGTATATTGCCGTGGATACATATGACATCAAGTGTGGCTGGTTGGTATCGAGTATGTTGTGACAGTAATAAAAATTTACGAGTGGGTAGTGATTCAAAAGATGTTACATCCCAAGATGCATTACATGCAAATGTTGCTACAATTAAAGATGCATTTTATAGTCCAGAAATGAATAAAATAAGAAAACAATTTTTAAATAATGAAAGACCAAATATTTGTTCAACGTGTTGGAAAAGAGAAGATATGGGAATCGCAAGTTTACGAATTGCCATGAATGGGAGATTTGCGGATAATATTGATACATTTAATTTGAAAAAACCAAAATTAAAATATTTAGATATAAAGTATGATAATAAGTGTAACTTAGCATGTAGAATGTGTAGCGCAGGTAGTAGTGATCAACATCAAAAGGAATTACTCATTCAAGTCAATGATGGTAAACGCATACCAAATCATTTTGATTATGGTGAATATGAAAATAATAATAAGTATAAAAAAGAATTGTCTCATAGATTATCATCTCATGCTGAAAAACCATTTTTAGAACAAGATGTTATTTCCGCTTTACCAGAATTAGAAGTTTTAAAGGTTACTGGTGGGGAACCAACAGTTAATCATAAATTTTTAAATGCAGTTGATTATGCTATAAAAAATGATTATGCTAAAAATATAGTATTAGATTTAACTACTAATGGTACAAAATTTAATTCAGATTTATTAGAAAAAATTTCACATTTTAAATTTTGTCGTTTTAGAATTTCTATAGATGGTACTGATAAGCTTTATGATTATATTCGGTATCCTTTTAATTGGGATATGTTGAATAAGAGTGTTAATTTAATGTTTAGTCATTTTAAAGAAAAGGAATATTTACAAAACAGGGTTTCAGTAGGATTTTCTATAGTTGCTCAACCATATAACATATTTAATTTGGATGATATTTATAAATGGGCAGACGAGTTATATAAAAAATATTATACAAATCTCTCAGAACATGATGGCCCTGATGCAATGATAGATGTGGCTGTTGATTTCCAAATGATACCACAAAGTAGTGAATTGAATTCTGAATTTATTGATCATGATTTATTAAAATTAGCTTTAGAAAAATTTGAAGCAAATACAAAAGAAGTTGTAGGAATTAAACCACGTTTAAAATTCTTTCAGAATTTTGTTAAAAATACAATTGTCAATAATATAAAAGATTTAAAACATTATCAATTAAAGAAAACAACTAGATTTTATGATAATATTAGAAATCAACAATATAAAAATCATTTAGCATCAGAGATGATTGATTATTTAGATAATGCACCACCCGCGCCTTGGAAAAAAGAGGATAGTGGATTTTGTATTTTGCCTTGGATGCATTTAAGTACTAGAACTACAGGCAATATGCAATTATGTTGTACAGCTAATAGTAGTAGTGATGATGAACATCCACAAATAGGTTGTAATAGAAAAGATGATGGTCAATTGGTTAATTTAAAACATGATAATTGGAAAGATTATTGGAATACCAATTATATGAAAAATGTGCGTTCAGAAATGATTAAAGGAAATAAACCACGAGAATGTCAAAAATGTTACAAAGAAGAAGAAGTTGGATATAATAGCAAACGTATTTGGGAAAATAAAAAATGGAAGAAAAAATTGGATTATAATTCGATTGTGTGGCATACTAAAGATGATGGAGAAGCACCAGCAAAAATTCATTATGTTGATTTAAAACTAGGAAATAAGTGTAATTTAGCCTGTTCAACTTGTAATCCAGATGATAGTAGTTTTTGGATAAAGGATTGGACAAAAATGAAGAATAGTAATATAAGTTCAGATTTACAAAACAAATTAAGTTGGTCTAAGGGGAAGGATCAAAATGGTGGATATAATTGGTATAAGAATGAACAAACTTGGAAAGAGTTATCAGAACAACCAATATCAGATGCGTATATATTAGGAGGTGAACCTACAATTATAAACGAATTTAAGGATTTTATTAAAAATTCTCCAAAAACAACAAATTTACGCTTTAATACAAATGCTGAAGAAATTGATGATAAATTATTTTCGATGTTAAAGAGGTTATCATTAGTAGAAATTGCTGTGAGTCTGGATGGTGTTGAGAAGCGTCATGAATGGTTAAGATATCCTAGTAAATTGGATACGACAATGCAAAATCTTATAAAATATAATAATTTTGCAAAAAATAATGAACATATAAAAATTAATATAGACACGACTGCGAGTATTTTTAATATAATGCACATACCAGATTTTATTAAATGGAAATTGACACAAGATGAAATTTCTGAAATAAATAAATGGCCTGAACATGGAGGAATGATAGGAATTCATTTTTTACATAGTCCTAATTTTTTAAGTGTAAAATGTTTAACAAAAGAATATAAAGAAAAAATTTCAGACAAATATAATGATTTTTATAAATGGTTGGAAGAAAATTTTGAATATTATGATCGAGTATTGGAAAAACCAAATGGAATTAAAAAATTAAAATCATTAATTGAATTTATGTGGTCTGAGGATCAATCTAATTTATTGCCACAGACATTTGAATACATACAAAATTTAGAAAATATTAGACAACTTAATTTTAGTATAATTTTTCCTGAATTAAAGGAGTTGTATAATGAATACAAATAATATAAGTTATTGTCCCGTCCCTTGGACTAGTTTTAGTATTAATAATAATGGACAATATCGTATGTGTGTTCAAGCAAATACTCATAGAAAAACTAGAGGAGTTTGCAGAAAAGATAATAATGAAATAATGACAGCTGATAATGCTTCTATAAATGAAGCAAGAAATTGTAAATTATTAAAAGACGTTAGATCATCTATGTTAAAAGGTGAAAGGCATCCAGTATGTCAAAGATGTAATGAGGAAGAAGATGCGGGACAACAAAGTAGAAGAGTTGTGGATAGAAGAAGATATGAGCAGAGGGCATTGCGAGAAGGACAAATTGAATTACAATGTCCTTCGTGGGAAAAGCCTTTAGTTGAAGACAAAACCCTACAGTCTTTTACTATAGATGACGCTAAAAATTTAACAAAATCAGACGGATCTATTGACTTCTCTTCACCTATTTTACATACTGATATTAGATTGGGGAATTTGTGCAATTTAAAATGTAGAATGTGCGGACCGACAGAAAGTAGCCCTTGGAAAGATGATTGGTATAATGCTTTTGGATGGAATAGATTTAGACATGATGCAGCAGATGATAAGTATTTGTATTTAAAAAAGGATAAACAAGGTCAAATATGTATAGATGGTTTTGATCCTTATAGTTGGCATGAACGTGGTGATATTTTTAATCAAATAGTTGAAAATGCCCCTAATATTGAAATGATTCATATCAGTGGTGGAGAACCTACTATAGCGAAAGCTAATTATGAATTATTACAAAAATTTATTGACACAGGTAGATCTAAGCGTATTGCATTAGATTATAATACTAATTTAGTTAATATACCTGATAAGGCATTTGAATTATGGAAACATTTTAGACTTGTTGAATTGGGCGGAAGTGTTGATGGTATTAAAGATGTTAATGAATATATACGCTTTCCGAGTAATTGGAAAAAAATTGAAAAAACGGTTCATAAGATTGATCAAATTCCAAATATAAATGGATGGTTTACTACAACAGTTCAAGTTTTTAATGTATTGAATATTCCTGAATTAATAGAATGGACAATAGAACAAAATTTTAAAAGATTTAATATAAATGGTAAACATATGTTTTTTAGTATGCACCATTTACATAATCCATTATATTATAATATTAGATGTTTGCCAGAACGAATAAAACTATTAGTTCAATCTAAATATGAAAGTTTTTTAGAAAGGTTTCCCAAATTAATAGAACAGAGAAAGGTGTGGAAACATTATGAGAATATTGTGGATAATGATTATGTAATAGATGTAACAACGAATTGTTTAAATTCTATTTTAAAATATATGTGGGCACAAGATGAATCATATCATATTAGAGAGTTTATTGATCGTACTGAGGCACTTGATAAGTATAGATCACAGAATTTTCGAGAATCTTTACCTGAGATAGCTGAACCAATTTATGCACATTTAAAAAATATAAATTATCCGAGGAAAAAAAGAATTTTAAAAGAGAATAGTATATTATTCAAAGATAAGCACCACGCAATTTTTGATCCAAATTTTCAAAAATCATTAGGTGAATTACCTTGGAAAGAGGAATTTGAAGCTTCGGGATTTTGGGAATGTAAAGAAGAGTTTTTAAAAAATATAGACTCATGGATTAAATCAACAAAATTAAATAAAATAAAAGGATTAGACAAATTCAAACAAAAGCATATAATTATAGGTACTACTCAAGCACTTGATGAAAGTTATTTTAGATATAAAGATAGAAGATTGAGATTTTATCGAGGGGAATATCATTATCATAGAAGAATCTTTAATGAATGGGAATTTATAGATACGGAATATCCCCACGACGATATTCAAGAACCAATACAAAAAAATGATTGGGTTATAATTAGTATGCCATTTTGTGGAAATGGGAATCAAGTTCCATTTTTACAAGAAACTCTCGATTCATGTTTAGAAAAAGATGTACCAGTACTTATTGATTGTGCGTGGTATGGTACATGTTATGATATTACTATAGATGTTAATCATCCTGCCATAAAAGAAGTGTGTTTTAGTTTAAGTAAAAGTTTGGGATTAGGTCATTCGAGGATAGGAATTAGATATAGTAATTTTACTGATGGTACAATTGCTGTAACAAATGATTATAATCATTTAACATTATCAATGGCGCATATAGCGAATCATCAAATGAATAATTTTTCATGTGATTTTATACCTAATAAATATTTAAACTGGCATAAAGAACTTTGCAAAGAATTTAAATTATATGAAACAAAATGTATGCATGTAGCGTTAGGTCCACATGAATTCCCTTGGATTTTAACGGAAATGTGGGATGGATTTGAAAAAATGCCAGAATGGAAAGATACTAGTTTGCATTTTTTAGATGATGAAAAGTATGTTAAAATTGGAATCCGCGAAGCATTAAAAGCAAGAAGACAAGGAAAATTATGAAAGAGCAAATCAAGAAGGTGTTCTGCCCTGCACCATTTTTACACACCTATACTAGTATGGGTAATAGTGCTTTTAAATTATGTTGTATGAGTGATATTATGGATAGAATTGATACACCGGCAATTCGAGAAGGGGATACTGTAGCCAATCAACAAGAAAAATGGTGGTCAAGTGATAAGATTAAAACTGTTAGAGAAGCTTTTTTAAAAAATGAATGGCCCGTTTTAGAAGATGGTTCAAATCCTTGTAATTATTGTAAGCATTATGAAGAAATTGGTGCTGAAAGAGAAAGTGCTAGAATTGATTTTATAAACAGATATGCACCAGAAGGTATTACGATGGATAATATGGGATTTAATGTTGAAACAGGAAATATATATGACCATCCAATAGACATAGATTTGCGACCAGGAAAATTATGTAATGCCAAATGTCGATCTTGTAGTAGTATTTGGAGTAGTAAAATAGAAAAGGAAGTTTTAGATAATTATGATTTATTAGAAGGTACATATTGGGATATGTGGACTGATAATCCGTGGCAAATGAAAATGGCTGAATCTATTGATTGGGATCAAGATAATTCTCGATTATATGATAATTATAATCTTGAAGGTGTCCGTTGGTTAAAAATGTCTGGAGGAGAAACATTTATAGATCCAAGTTGTATAAAAATATGGAAACAGTTAGTTGAACATGGTGATGCTAAAAATATACAACTACATTTAATTACTAATGGTACAGTTTGGCCTAAGAAAGTTATTGATCTTCTTTCTCAATTTAAAGGGTTACAATTACGGTTTAGTGTTGATGGATTGGGAAAAGTTTTTGAATATTGTAGAACAGGATGTGAGTGGAAAAGAGTTCATACTAATTTCTTAAAAGCGTGTGAATTACCAAATATTAATAGTATAGGATTTAATAGTGTAATAAATGTATATAATATTTTTCATATTTACAATCATGTTGCATGGATGATAGAGCAAAGCCGTAGATTTGAATTTATAGATCCACCGGCACTACATCCAATAGTTGAACCAATGCATTTAAATATACATTGGTTAGATGATGATCATAAAGATTTTATTAGAAGTGAAATAGAGAGAGTAATATATGATTATAATATTAATGAAGAAGAACAAGAATGTTTTCAGCAAGTATATTCAGATCTTAATAAAGATGTAAGTCATTATAGAAAAGATTCAGAATTTGTAGACAAGTTACCAGATGATCTTGAAAAAAGAGGTGATAGATGGATGTTACCTAATATAAAATATAATAAAGAGCAATTTATTAAACATACCAGATTAGCAGATAAATTAAGAAAAACGAATGTTTTAGATATTACACCACAACTTGAACGATATTTAATATGATTAATTATGGAATTAAAAAGAAAATATTTTATTTGTTGGATTGACAATTCAAATAATGTTGATCCTGTTGTTAAAGGTCTTCATAAAAATTTAACAGAATATTGGTTTTTGGAATTAGATTGGCAAGTAAATCCCCAACCTTATCCATATCCACCGCCGTCTTCATATGAGAAGTCTTTTAAACTTTTTGGTACTTATGTTGAAGCTCTTGAATTTTTAAAAACAAAATCAGTTGATCATGCAATAATAATAAAAGTTGGACATGATTTAGAAACAGAGGATGATTCATTTATACAAGAATTAGATCAAGATATTATAGATAATGATGTTTTTATAGGAGATCAAGAATTATATTATTTAAATGTTAAACAATGGAAATCTAAAGGATGTCCTTTATTATCAAAAATAAAAGAAAGAAGAGAATTTAGTTCTCAAATTAAAAAAACTCTTACTTATATAGCTGATCAATATGATGTTTATAATTTTATAAAGGATAGTGCATTTTCAGCCTTTCTTCCTTGGAATACGGAGCCAATTTTACCTAAAGGAGATAAACCATCTATTCATTGTCATCATTTTATAAAAGATGTATCTGTATTTTATACAGTAGCTTGCGGACTTAATCATTTAAAAATTTTAAAAGATACAGGTTATACTAAAGACTTGAAATTAGTATTTTTTGATAGTAATGAATATTCATTATATATGATGAAACAAATACATGAAAATTGGAATGGATTAAATTATAAAGATTTTATTAGTAGTGTAGATGTTTTGGATGGAGCTCGTGAAATAAAAGAAGGCGAATTTGAAAAGTATACTGATTATTTTGGAGGAATGCAGAGTTGGTTATCCTGGTTTAATGAATTTAAAGATAATGTAAACATATATTATGATCATGTAGATTTATTGGATTCAAGATTTTCTATTCATAATTTTATTTCTAAACATGATGAGGATGAAAATTCGGGCACAAAATTGATGTGGTTAAGTAATATTTTTCAATATCGACCCACTGCAGTATATATGGGATTATATTATAGATGTACTAAGCAAATTGAATTATTAAATAAATTAAATGATATTGATAATTTTTATGTCCGACGTGGAGGAATACCAGTAAATCAAGTTGGACATTGGTTAGAAAAAGATAAATTTTTAATTAAGGAATTTTTATGAGACGTGAAATTCATGAAAAAATAAAATATAAAAAGGGATTTCATTGTCCCGCCCCATTTATGCATACTTATGTAAACGCATCAAAAGATTCAATTAAGATGTGTTGTGAAGCGCGCTTCACGAAAGCAAAGTTTAGTGAAAAATCTTCAGGAATTCCTGCAAAAGAAAGATTGAAGGAGTTTTTTTATAATGATAAACAACTTTTGGAAATAAGAGAAAAATTATTAAAGGGGGAAGAACCGCTTGAATGTTTTGTATGTGGTGATCGAGAAAGAAAGGGATGGTCTAGTGATAGACAAGAATTTATAAAACGAGACGGCCATGTTACTCCAGATTTAAAATATGGAAATCGAGATAAACAACCATTGGCATTAGATATTCGTCCTGGTAATGTTTGTAATTTAAAATGTCGTATGTGTGATCCAGGAAATAGTACAGAAATATATAAAGAATTAGAACTTCATCCGGTGTTATATCAATATTACATGGGTAGACCTGAAGGAAAAATTTCAAATAATATGGATATTAATAATTTTCTTTCTGATATTGATTTTACACTTATAGAGAGATTAAACATATTGGGTGGAGAACCTACAGTAGATCCAGATTCAATAGCATTTTTAGAGAAGTTAATTGAAGAAGATAATACAGATTTACATTTAAATATCACTTCTAATTGCACAAATTTTAATAAACATTGGCAATTATTTAAACAATTTAATAAATTAAATATTTGCGCGAGTTTAGATGGTATAGGAAAAACATATGAGTATATAAGAACAAATGCCAAATGGAACGCAGTATTACAAAATATTAATGAATTACAAACTCTTCCCAATCTTACACATCTTTCAATTAACATGGTTGTACAAATGTATAATATTTTTGATGTAAAAGAATGGGCAAGATATTTTTATAATATGAGAAAAGAAGGATATCCTGAAGGGCGTGCATCTGTTGGAGCTGCATATATTCAGGCGTGTGAAGATCCACCACATTTTCATCCTGCTATTTTATTTGAAGAAGATAAAAGATTTATAATAAAAGAAATCAATGATTTAATTAAAGAAGAAAATATTAAAGATGAGGAATTTATAGAAAAAACATTAACTCCTGTTCAAACATGTTTAAATGATCCAATATGGGATTTATTTTTACCAACTGTATTTCCTACTATTAAACCAAATAGTGTAGAGGAATTAAGACATCATTTTAAAAAACATACAAGAATACAAGACAAAATTAGAAATACAAGTGCTGCGGAAAGTTTACATCCACGAATTAAAAAATATTTAATATGAATGATTTTACTAAAATTCCATTTGATGATATACAACTTGTAGGAACAAAAACCATGTTACATCATGATACCTTTACTGTGTCATGGTTATTAGGAAGATTTTGTAATTATCACTGTTCTTATTGTTGGCCATACGCGAGATCAGATAAGAAAGATCATAGACCCACAGAGTTGTGTTTAACAACAATAGATGAAATAAAACGTCAGGCGAGAGAACAAGGATTTAATTCATTTAATTGGTCTTTGTCTGGTGGAGAACCAACATTTCATCCTGGATATTTGGATATATTAAAATATCTTGCAGATGATAAATATTCTAAGAGACAGAGAATACATATGACGTCAAACTGTTCAAGAAAGATGAAATGGTTTGAAACATATATCAAATATGCTAAAAAATTTGATAGGGCTTCAATAACCGCATCTGCTCATTTTGAACATTTAGATACTGAAAAAAAGATTGAAGAATTTACAGACAAATTAGTATATTGTCAAGATAATGGTGTAAGAATTACTATTAATATGGTAATGATACCTGAGAAATTTTGGACATTAACAGATCATGTTTTATATTTTAAAGAGAGGGGTATTCATACAACTTTAAAACCCCAATCTAATCCTACGGCGACAAAAGTAGTAGATGGATATACTAAAAGTCAGTTAGACATATTGCATAATGAGTCTCAAACCCCACAAATGGAAATAGAGTTAATTGATTCGAAAGGGATTGTGCATGAAATGGATCAAGCCGAAAGATTTAATGCGTTTAATTTTAATGAATTCAAAGGCTGGATCTGTTCGTCGGGATATCGTAGTATTATTATACGCGAGCCTTGTGGGAGCATTAAGCGGTCATATTCTTGCTCTGATATACCTTTAGGAAATATTCAAACTGGATTTAAATTATTTGACAAACCTATGCCATGCATTACTGATAATTGCGTGAGTTCTGCTGATAGTAAAATACCAAAAAGAAAAGTGGGTGTACAATTACCGCTATGGCCAGGAGATACAACGTATGAGTTTTGAATTATTTAATACTCTAACAGCATATGGGGATCAAGTTAAATTAAACATATATCAAAATTCGAAGACTATGTTAGAAAGATTAATCCAATTTGATGATAATTGGACAAAATATAATCCTAGAAAACATATAAATCGTTGGGGATTGAGTGTAACTAATTTAGACGGCAATTTAGGACCTGGGCCTGATTTAGATAGTTTATATGAATATAATAAAGAAAATAATACAAATATAACTGAATCTAATTTTATTGTACCAACACCTGTTTATGATGTATTAAAATTATATTGTGATCCTTTTAAAGAATGGTTATTTAGATCTCATATTTTAAAATTAAAACCAGGCGGATTTTTTCCAAGTCATGTAGATAATATGGGATCTACAATAGATAGTTTTAGATTAATTGTCCCTTTACTAGTATGTAATCCGTTAGATGGGGGATATTTTATATATCAATATGATAATGTATTACATTGGTCTTATGGTAGTTTATATTTTTTAAATACTTGTAAACGGCATACAATATTTAATGCCAATGATGTGAATGATCATATTGTATTAATAATGAATATTAAATTAACAGAAGAATCTGTGTCAACAGTAACAAATCTAATAGAGGCATGAATTTAATTAAAAAAGAATTAAATTTATCCGGAGTCAATTTAAAAATATATGAAGGTCCTATAGGTATAAGTTGTAGCGGCGGAGCTGATAGTTCTTTGCTTTTATACTTTTTAATGAAATATTCTAATGATAAAATCTATATTTTATCTACTGGAAATAAAGCAAGACAATTTAAAAATGTTACAACAACTAATAATGTTATTCAAAAATGTATCGAATTAACCGGAAATATAAACATAGAACATCATAGTACATTTTGTGACCATCAAACATTAAGTAATATATTTGATAAATTAGATTATTATAGAAAAAATAAATTAATAAATATTTTCTATACAGGAATTACTGCTAATCCACCAAAATCTATTACTGATACATTTATAGAAGAAGTTACAGAAGTAGACAGAGATCCTACTATTATGAAAGACGTTTTACGTAATAATAATAAAGCATATACACCCTGGATTAATATAGATAAAAAGAAACTAGCCCAAATATATAAAGAATATAATTTAATAGATAGTTTATTTGTATATACTAGATCATGTGAATGGGAAGCACAAAATGTTAAAGACCCAAAATTAGGACATTGTGGTATATGTTGGTGGTGTCAGGAAAGAGCATGGGGATTTTCAATATAAAACCAATCACTAATCAACTACATAGCAAACTCCAAATATTTTGTGATAAATGTAAAGACTTGGGGTATACAAATAACTCTTCTTTTAAAGCAATGAAATTAGAATGGTGTAAAGATTGGGGAGAATATTATTGTGCTATCAAGGATGATGAAATTGTTGCGGTTGGAGGTTGTCATCCCTTACCAGAAATAAACGAAAATGGTTGGAGGATTAATTTTCGAGGATGTGAATTACCCGGAGCAAGTCCTTATAAAGGCCTGAATAAAGGTAATTGGAATACAATAACATGGAGAGATTTTATCCCAGTTTATATAGATTATTGTCATACAGATAATTTGTATATAACTACAAATATTTCCAATGAGCATAGTGGTAAGGCATTACGAAATCATAAATTAATGGGTTTATTAGCAAAACAAGGAATACTTGATAAAGTATGTGATACTATATTATATCATACAGAACAAACTATATGGAAATTAAATGTACAAGAATATGTTAAGCGAAGGAGTTTTTGTTAAAAGTAGTGGTACAACAGGAATACAAAAACATATTTTTAGGACTCCAGAAAATTTAGAGGCATGTAATAAGATAGCAATAGAATGTCAACAAATTACAAAAAAATCTAAAATTTATACTGTATGTAAAATGGAGCATGCAGGAGGATTATTGGCACAAACCTTACCCGCCTTTAGTATTGGTGCAGAGGTAACAGTTGAACAATTTAATGCTTATAAATTTGTTAAAGAAATAAACAAATATACTCATACTCATTTAGCTCCAGATCATGCAAAAGCAATTATTAAAACAAAAGGATTTAAGGATTTAAATTTAAAGGGTATATGGATTACTTGTGGTTCCAATCCTGTTGAATGGTATATTATAGAATTATTTGTAAACAAAGGAGCAACATTTATGGCAAATTGGGGCATGAGTGAAATAGGACCCCTAACAATCAATAAAGTGTTTTATAATTTGGATCAAATACAAGAAGTTAAAAGAAAAGAAACAATATTGGGTGATACGTATTATTGTGATTGGAAGATTGAAGATGATAAATTATTTGTAAGGGGAGATACGTGTATCTATGATGATTGGTATAATACAAATGATTTAGTTTATTTAAATAATAATAGAATGTATTATGATGGTAGACTTATTTGAACATGATAAATTTTTATTCATTGCATTTGAACAAGGTGCGGGTGGACATAGATTGGGCAGAAATCTTGCTAATGATAATGATGACGTATATTGGTATTCTTGTAAAGAAAATGGTATAGTTCCACTTGATACATCAATCAATGAATATTCAATATCACGCAGATTAGTTGCTCCAAATCATTTTGATAGAATGATAGACGGCAAAATGTTGCCCCCATTATTTAATGTAATTGAACCTTACTATAATGATATTGATGAATATTATCCATTATTTGAAAAACTGTTTGAGGCACGAGGTGGTTTAGAAATAATGGAAAGTGGAAAATATATAATGTATCCTGTGCATGTAACAAAGTCAAAAATAAAAGCAACGTTTCCTAATGCTAGGATAGAAGAAATAATACCAAATGATATAAATGTTGTTGTTGAGCATTATTTAAAAACTACTGCAAACTTTCCAGCTTATTTAAACTTGTCAGATTTTAGACCAAATTATCTCACATCTCATGCAAAAAGATTAGAAGAAAATAAAGATGCAGTTATGCGTGATTTATTTGAGGGTACAGATGAAGAATATAAAATGTATGTATATGAAACTCTTAAAAATTTGATAGAGATAAGAAAAAATGATTGAATTTTTAGATTTACCGGGCCCACCTTGTTTTTTAGATACTGAATCAATAAAATTAAAAGAAAATATTTGGCCAGGAAATAAAGAAATATACGGAATTTATTATTGTGAAGATGAGTTAACAAATTTTCTAAAACATTTATTTCCTGAATGTGATAATTTCAAGTATCAAATTTTAAGAAATGGTATACCCAAACATATTGATGTTGATAGGACTACAAATTATAATTATATTTTACAAGCAGGTGGCAGCAATGTAGAAACTGTGTGGTGGGACAAAGGTAAAGAACTTTATAGAACATGTATACCAGAAAAAAAATGGCACAAGTTTAATGCTGGTATAGAACATTCAATAGAAAATATTGAAACTGAAAGAGTGGGAATATCGATATTTAAATATGAACCAGATGCTGGATGGTGGTATTATCCTGAAGAGAAAATATGACACTAAAACAATATCAAGCACCGCTTAATGAAGATGATGTATTCATAAGTTTAGCAACAGAACATGTTACATGGAAAAATTTACATAACATGTTAGATGAAAAAATTGAAATTTTAAAAAAACACGGATTGGGACCTCATGTTGTTTTTGTAGTAGCTGAAGAAGTTAAAACTCTGGATGATATGTTATGGATTCTTGCTAGTATAAAAAATGGTGGATCAGCTAGTCAAGCTTCAGCAGATCAATCAAATATAGAATTAAATTCTTTAATTGGTGACAGTAATGCCAGTTGTGTTATACGTTCAAATAAAATTAAAATGTTACATGAACCAGATAGTGAGGGCAAAATTCCTCCCACATTATTACACCCCAATGAGATGTATAGAGGAATGACTAGTGGTACTACAGTAAAACCCATATTTGAATTATGGCCATTTTTTTGGGATTATGAGGATCATGCTCAAGCTAATGTTAATGGGGAAACATTGAGAGGGTGTACAATGGGTTCTATGACCGGACATTTGAAAGAAGTAGCCCCTGAACTTTTTAATAATAAAAGACCCATAATGTTACAAAATGGAGGATTTGAATCAACCTATCTTGTTTGGAATTTAGCTAGAGCTTATTATACAGGCGGAACAATTCATTTTATAAATGAAACAGTGGATAATATTCCAGAACAATTTCAAAAAGTGAAACCAAATCTTGTGGCGTCTTATCCTAATGCTGTAAAAAGATTACTTGATGCATGTCCTGATGATTTTGATTTTGAGGTAGATTATTGGGAATTTGCTGGAGGGCATACGGGAGAAAATATTATTAGAGATATTGAGAAAAAGTTTAAATGGAAAGTAATTTATAATGTAATGGCGAGCACTGAAGCGGATTGTCATACAAGATCTGAATATAGGCCAGGAGATTCATTAGATAATTTTTATGGTTTTTATAAAACTTATTATTGGGGAGAATTAAAAGTAGATGATGGGGGCGTATTGTGGTACAAGTATGGACTTAATGATTGGATGACTGATGGTGATAAAATGAAAATTGCGAACGGAAAATGGTATTATGATGGTAGAGTTTTTGATGATGTAATTTTTATGAAAGATGGCGTAAAAGTTTACACAGGATTAGTAGAGGCTCAAGCATTACTAGAACCAGGAGTTAATGAGGTATCAAGTTGTTCTCGTGATGAAATACATTATGTAATTTATACAGGATCGGCTGATATTAATAATCTTGCTAAACGGTTTGAAGAACTTCAAGAATATAAACGACCACATAATATATATCATGTTACTGATAAATTGTATTATGGTGGAAAAACGAAACATCAAAAATCAAAATTAGTAAGTTTGTTAAATGATTTTCCTAATGAAATAATATCAACATTGAGTATTAAACCACATAGTGAAATATAAATGCAAGTAGGTGATTTATTAATTATGGATCAATTGTACACTATACATAGACGTTCACATATTGTGAATAAGTCTAGAGAATTATGGAGAGTCGCATTTGACTACACAACTATTATAAAGGAATAAAATATGACTTGGCTTGATGAAGTTTATAGTAAAAGTGTTGAAGAATTATATAAGGATTGGGATTATCACACTTGGTGCACGAAGGTTGGTTGGATGGAAGGTCCTATACGTTATGCATGTGATTGGGTAAATGAGAATTTTGAATTAGGTACTGAAATAGCAGATGTTGCATGTGGTAATGGTCAGATTGGTATTGGTTTTAATAATAATGATTATATTATAGATGGATATGATGTTAATCAAAAAATGATTGATACATTTGAGGCGACCAATTACCGTGACATAATTTTGCATGATATGAAAGAATTTCCATTACCAAGAAAATATAAATGTATAACAATTATTGGAGGATTTAACAAATCACATCTTCAATCAGATACAGCAAAATTCTTTTCGGATTCTTTAGAAAAAAATGGAATGATGGTAGCATCAGTATCAGCTCATGGAAATGATGATCCTCTTACAGCATTTGGATGGAGAGATCAAGAATATTTGGATATTATTTCTTCAGAAAAAGTTGATTCCATACTTACTGAAGATGAAGGACAACAACGGCATTTTATGACCGTATTTAAAAAATGTTAAGAAAGAAATATGAATAATTTTGATAATATTTTATGGATGCCAGTCGACATTCCAAAATATCAATATAAAAAAGATCTTATAGATAATTTTGTTGGTGACTCACCGCCGGATGATGGAACAGGTGCTCAAGCATTTCAATATCAAAAATTTACTACAACAAATAAAAATTATAGTAAATCATCGTGGATTGAAGAATCTTCTCTAACAAAATATATTGATAAAAATTTACCAATTGATCATTTAGTTAATGTTAGAATTAATAATTATTTAAAAGCTACTGAAATGCATATTGATTTTTTAACACCAGATAAAAACGCAGATTTATGGAAACATGAAAAAAGTTTACAACCATGTGGCTATCGAATGACAATACAATATGATAACAATATTAAAAATCCTTATATTCAAAAAAATAATGGAGAAACAGTTTTAGCTAAAATGCCAATAGATACTGATTGGTGTGTTATACGAAGTACAGATACAACTCATGGTGGTAATTATGATCCTGATAGATTTATACTTTTTACTCATTTTTGGGTTAATAAACAAAAACACTATGAAATTTTAAAAAGAAGTATCAACAAATATAAGGACTATATTATATACGAAGAAGAATAGAAATGTCAGTAACAACCATAGTCATATTCACAAATACTACAGGAACTACTTATTCAACTGTCGTGGAAGCAAAGATGGCATTTGAGAAGGCGAATCCTCATATAGTTAATACATTCGATGCGGAGCTCTCCCAATCTAAGACTTTAGGAATTAATACGAAATTTAAAAAAGTAATAGAAGGCGCTGGAGTAAAAGAAATTAGGACGATAGCAAAAGGGGGCGACGAGATAGATGATTCCTGGAATTCTTATCTGTATGAAAAACACATACAAGAATTGACAGTCGATAAAACTGGTTTTAAAATTACTAGAACATGGACTGATGAACGATGGGCAATTGTTCAATCAATTCCAGTTCCTGTAGTAGGAAACGGATGGAATCGAATAGAAATTTAAACTTTATATAAATATAAATGTAACCATATAAATAAAAGGAATTTAAAATGTCTGCAAGACTTATTGTAACTTTTCAAAAATCTTTTTCAAAATTAGATTTTTCATCATTTGAAACTTTATCTGAGGCTTTAGCAATGTTCAGTGATGACATTGCCGCCGCCGCCAAAGGACAGTATCTACTGGCATCTGACAATAATATAAATGATGATCTAGAAAATGGTGATTTAGTAGTAACTGACGAGCTTACGCAAAATGGAAATGGATTTCAAAAAACATTTATATTTTCTGACAAAAGATGGGACCAAATAAAAGATGAACCTCTTGATACATTGCCTGCAGGAATTGGGTGGACTAGAACAGTAGAGAAAGCACATTATATTATAAGTGAGACAGGTATTCCTGATGCAAATGACTATGCAAAGAGAGTATGTGATAATTGTCAAACTATATTTAATAATGAAGCTAAAGAAGTATTTCCCGTATAAAGAATTATAAAAATTATGTTTGAATTGTTGATGTGGACTATATTGGGTTCACTTTATGGATTATTTATAGGTATAATTCCCGTTTCAGGTCCCACCAAAGCACTAATAATGCTGTTTAGTGTTGTAAATCACTTTTCACATATACCATATGAATTTGTCGCATTTTCTATGGCAGCGGTTGTTGCGTGCACAATAGGGGATAGTTTTTCAGGAGTTTATATTGGAATTCCCGGATCTAATTCTTCTGCGGCGACAATGGTCGATGGATTCCCACTCACCAAAGCAGGACAAAGTTCTTACGCAATTAGTTTAGCATTAACCACTAGTGGTATACAAGGTATTATTTGGTTTGTTCCATTTCTTATTGTTCTTCCATTATATGAATATATTTTACAATATATGAAAGTTCCTGAGATGTGGGTTATTATATTGTTTAGTTTTTTGAGTGTAAGTTTATTATCAAGTAATAAACCATTAAAAGGTATTTTAGCAGTAATTATAGGTGTTGGTTTAGGATCAATTGGTTCTGATGTTACAGGAAATCCAAGATTTACATTTGGAATGGAATATTATCTTTATGACGGTATAGGTATTGCAGTATTGGCATCAGGATTATTTTGTATTCCAGAATTATATACATTGTGTAAATTTGATATGAAATCTGTTAAAGAAAATAGTGACTTTAAACAAATAAAAAAAGGTATAATTGATGCAATACGTTTATGGAAACATGGTTTTGTTGGGGGATTAATTGGGTTTTTCTATGGACTATTGCCGGGATATGGTGGTGGCGGTTCAGAATGGATTTCTTATAGTATAGCGACAAAAATGAAAAGGGTATTTTCAACTCCATTTGGTAAGGGCGCGCCAGAAGGTATAGTCGCACCAGAAGGAGTTAATAATGCCGGCAAGGCAGGAGCATTAATACCCACTATTCTCATAGGTATTCCTGGTGCAACATGGGCAATGATCGCGATGGGATTATGGGAATATATTGGATTTCCTATGGGAGATTTATATATATTAGAGGATAAAAATTTTATAAATTCTATAATAATTGGTTATCTAGTCGGCACTATTTCAGTTACATTTTTTGGATTATTATTAGCTGGGCCGATATCTAAAATATTTCGTATCAATAAATATTTTTTCATAGCATTTGTTGCACTTGTTACATGGTGGGCAATAATAAGTTCAAATTTTTATGAATTTATTTTAGAAGATTCAATATTTTTTATTGTGTTTTCATTTTGTGGGTTTATGCTGAAGCATTTTAAAATTAGCAGGCCAGCGGTATTGTTGGGATTTATTTTGAGTGAAAGATTAGAACAATTTTCATATCAATTGATAGATTTGTATAGTTTTCAAGAAATAATTATAAGACCATTCGTTATTATAATAATGTTGTTATCAATATTGATGGTCATTTTGAGTAAAAAAGTAAAGGTGGATTATGTTTAAATTTATTCAATTAGTATTATGTATGTTGTTTGTTTTTGGTACAATGGTTATGGTCAGTCAGGTTAATGCTGATACAATGTATGCAGTTATTCCTAGTTCACCAAAGCCAGGAGGAACCTCGAGATGGGCATGGCTTTGGGGTAAACATATGAATAATAATTTATCAGGTAATATTGAACAAATAGATTTTAAATATATCCCAGGAAATAGAGGAAAAAATGCTCTAAGAAAATTTGAAAGTAAATTGAAATACGGTAATTATATGATGACTAGTCATGGTGGAAATGCTATGGCAACATTATTAGAAGATGTTGGAAATTATGATTTTAGAAAATATAAACCAATATTAATTCATCCTGGTAATATGCTTATTCCCAAAAGGATAGATTATAATCCAAAATTCCATAAACAAAAATTCGCACTTAATCCTGGGGGTGGATCAGAACCAGACCATTTCGCGGCGGGACTAATGGTGTGTCCAGAGACTAATGATATGGATAAATTTATGAAATGTTTTAAAGATAGAGTAATTATTGTTAAAGGTATGAAAAGTGGAGGAGCGCGGATTGTAGCATTTGTAAATGGAGAATTGAATGTAAGTAGAGACACCTTTCAGAATTATACAGGTAATGCAAAATATAAAAAAGCATTATCTAACAATGAACTTGAAATATGGTTTCATCATTGTCAAATGAATTATAAAACAGGTCAATGGGTAGATGATCCAAATCCTGAACTTAAAGGATTATGTTTCGATTATATATTTGAACAAACTCATGGATTTAAACCCAAAGGAGAGGTTTATGATGCATATGTTTTATTGAGATTGTGGAGAGATGGTATTCAAAAAAGTTTTTTTGTGACTAAGGATAGTGTATATTATCATGATATGGTAACAATTGCAACAAAAACGTGGTTCGATGAGGAATTTCAAAAAGAAAGATTAAAAAAATTAGGAAATTATGGGGTATTTATTGGACAAGACTCTGAGTTTATTGTAAAAAGAATGTATGAAGCGGTAAATGAATCAACATTAAAAAATGCAGTAAGATTTGTTAATGAAGGACTAGGTTATAAAGCAGTAGTTAAACACATTCATTCTCCTTAATCCATTCTGAATAAATTCTAGCGTCATCCCATAACATTCCCATAACTGTGCATCCATATTTTTTTGCCCATTTATAATTCAGATCAAATGTCCAAGGAAAAAATGTAATATTTTCTTGATTTTTCCAACGATGATCATTTAGTCCTGGATTTTGTCTCCAATATAATCTTCCACCAACTTTGGTTAATTTTACAGCTTTTTGTACTTGTGGCTCAACATCTTCTATAGATCCAAAATTTAAACTACCGAGACATAAAACCACATCCCATTGTTTACCGTCAGCATCGAATTTTTCAATAGATATTACTTCATCTGCACTGTCATTGGCGGGATCAATACCATATAATTTATCACCATAACGTCCTTTAAAGAGATTATAACCACAACCTATATCAAGTATGGTTTCATTATTTGATATTTTGTTTAGAAGTTCCCAACCGCTATAAGAATATTTGCTCCAATTAGGTTTCCAATCATTTTTAAAGTAGTCAATTACCATCCCAATTCTTCCATTTTAGTTGGATCTGCACAAGTTATATTAGATTCACCTTCAACTTTCCTAAACGGTAACACCTTATTATACCCTATCTTTTTCAAAAAGTCAAGGGGGGATATTGGTTTTCCGTGACCAATTTCATAAAGTTCTCCACCAACTCCTTTATCTATTAGTATTTTAATGGCTCTACAAACTTCATATACATGAGTAAAATCTCTTTTATGTTCAGTAATATAGTCTAATTTACCTTCTATGGCTAGTCCATATAACATATCTTTTCTATACTTATAATCTCCCCAAACAGTAAAAAACCTCATAATAACAACATTTTCCGGCGCCATAAGTTCACATGCATATTTGGAACATGCATATGGACTTTTAAGATCTTGTACAGAAGAAGTAGAAGCAAATAATATTTTTGTATCTTTATAGTGGTCAAATATTCTTTTAGTTGTTTTTATATTATTATCTAAATATTTTTTAGGATTTTTATGACTCTCTCTAACACCTGTTGAACCGGCTAAGTGTATTACACAGTCAACTTTGGGTAGGGGGGCAGTTAATAGATCATTTGGGTAATCAATTCCATAAATATTATGATATGAATTAAGAAAATTGTAAAGGTTAGATCCAATGAAACCATTATGTCCAGTAATCAAAATTTCCATAAACTTACCTTACTAAATAGTTAATATAACATATATTAACGCCGTTATAGGAACATTATGTCAGCTACACAACCAGCGTCAAGAACAGAATTAAGAGAATATTGTTTAAGGGCATTAGGGAAACCAGTTATTCAGATCAATGTTGAAGAGGATCAACTGGAAGATAGATTGGAAGAAGGTCTTCAAATGTATCAAGAATTTCATGGAGATGCCACAATTAAAACATATTTAAAACACGAAATAACACAAGATGATATTGATAACTCATACGTTACATTATTAGAGGCAACTATTGGTGTTATAGCCGTTTTTCCTTTGGATAGTGGATCAACAAAGAACATGTTTGATGTTAGATATCAATTATATTTAAATGATATTTATGATTTGACCAAAACTTCAATAGTATCATACTATCAAGTACAACAACATTTAGGAGTACTTCAAGAAGTATTTAGTGGGAAACCAGGAATGAGATTTTCTAGGCATCAGGATAGATTATATGTTGATGTTGATTGGTCTAAGGAATTTAATGTGGGGGATTATCTTGTTGCTGAATGTGTACAAATCGTTGATCCAACTACACATACGGATGTTTTTAATGATATGTGGTTAAAACAATACACTACAGAATTGTTTAGAAAACAATGGGGAAACAATTTAATTAAATATCAAGGTACACAATTACCTGGAGGAACCACTTTAGATGGTGGTAGAATTTTAGATGAAGCTAAATCAAATATAGAAATATTGTTACAAGATTTAGAAGGAAAATATCAATTCCCAGTCGACTTTGCAGTAGGATAATAAATGCCAGTATCTACATATTTTCAAAATGTTGATTTTCAACCAGAACAAAATTTACTGAACGATTTGGTAGAAGAATCGATTAAAATACATGGAATAGATATAAGTTATCTGCCTAGAACATCAGTCGCAGTAGATAATTTGTATAGTGAAGACGTCGCTTCTAAATTTACAGGAGCACATATAATAGAAATGTATATAGATTCAACTGATGGATTTAGTGGTGAAGGTGATATGGTAGGACAATTTGGGCTTGAAATACGAGATCAAGTAATTTTAGATGTTGCTCAAAGACGGTGGAAAGATGAAGAAATAGTAGGAAGACTTGATAGACCATATGAAGGAGATTTAATATATTTTCCATTAAATGATAAATTATTTGAAGTTAGATTTGTTGAACACGAAAAGGTATTTTATCAGTTGGGGAATCTTCCAATATATACTCTTACTTGTGAAACGTTTGAGTACAGTCATGAGGATATCGATACTGGCATTTCAGCAATCGATGATATTGAAGTGGATTATGGATATTCAATGGACTTGGTATTTACTTCAGGATCAGGAAATTATTCGACGGGAGAAACAGTCAACAATGGCGAAGCTTCGATGAAAGTTTTGTCTTGGAATGCTACTACAAAAACTTTGAGAGTTGGAAATATTGTTGGTACTATTACTACAGTATATGATGTTGTGGGTGCATCAAGTACTGCATCTTGGTCTATGACAGCAGTGCCGAATAATCAGGTAATTCTAACAGATCCACTGGCGAATAATTTAGGAATTCAAACTGAAAGTGATTCAATATTTGATTTCACTGATAGAGATCCATTTTCTGAAGGTAACATATAATGTTTGGAACATCAACGTATCATCAAACAATCAGAAAAATGGTTGTTGCCTTTGGTTCTTTATTTAATGATATTTCAATTAAAAGAGTCGATTCAAATAATGTTGTATTTGAAACCATAAAGATTCCTGTTGCATACGGCCCAAAACAAAAATTCATGGTTAGAATAGCGAATCCTACTCTTACAGGAACCGCAGCAATAATTTTACCTAGAATTGGGTTTATGATGAGTCAGATAATGTATGATGGAACAAGAAAATTGAATACCGTTGGTAAGAATGCTTCTTCTATATCTGGAACAATGAGAACACAATATAATCCTGTTCCTTATAATTTTATTTTTGATTTGGCTATTTTAGCAAAAAATGCAGAAGATGCCGCACAAATTGTTGAACAGATTTTACCAAATTTTACACCAGAATTTACAGTAACTATTAAAACTGTACCTTTAATGGATATCGCAGTCGATTGTCCTATTATATTAAATTCTGTTAACTATACAGATGCGTATGACGGAGATTTTGAAACTAGAAGATCTTTATCATGGGATATGCAATTTACAATGAAAAGTTTTCTGTATCCAGAATTATCGACTGCTGGAAAACAAATTAAGGAAATATCTCTTCAATTAATAGTTCCTGGGAATGTTGCGGGAGAGGTGACTCCAGATATTGGTTCTTTAGATGCAATTCTTATGGAAGATAGTACAGCATTTACAACTAATAGCGTAATATCTGAAGATTCAGAAACACTTTATTTAGAATCTACAGACGTAAATTTATTAGGAAATACATCAACACAAACAACTGCAACTCTTGGAATAAAACCCAAACCAGAGGATGCGGCGATGGATGATGATTTTGGGTTTAGTTTAACACTTGATGGAGACGATGTAGCATGGACGTAAAAGATTTAGTTCAAGAAGTTTTGGTTGAAGATCCAATAACAACTCTTCCAGAAAAGGTAGAAAAAAGATTAACAGTAGATTCAGATGATGAGGATTTTAAAACTGATTACACATACTCAAGAGAAAATTATTATAATCTAATGGAAAAGGGGCATGACGCATTAGATGAATTATTAGAAATAGCAAAATCGACTGAACATGCAAGACATTTTGAAGTTGCTTCACAGTTGATTAAAAATCTTGGTGAAACTAATGAAAAATTGATAAATCTTCAAAAAGTTAAAAAAGAATTAACAAATAAAGGACCAACAGGACCAGCATCAGTTAATAATAATTTGTATGTTGGATCAACTACAGATTTATTAAAGTTGATAAAGGATAAGAAGAATAAATGATAAATTTTAAAGAATATCTCAAAGAAACGCGTTTAGACAGAAAACTTGACAAAGCAGTTAGTGATGAAATCAAGAAACGTAAACTTGCAAGACATCCAGTAAATGCAACTGATGATATTGGTATGAGAAGGGGTAAACCAACCTTTAAATTTCCATCACCAACGAGTAGTATGGTAATTCATGTTTGGCTTAGACCAATGGCAAAACCAGCATCAAATGATACAAAAGCATTTAATTATCAATTGGAAGATAAATGAAAGAAGAAGAATTAATATCTAAACTTGTGTTAATATCATTCACATGTTTATGGTTTATAGTTCTATTCACATTTGGATTACTTATATATCAATCACTGTCACATACAGATCAGATTGAACAACTTATAAAATCTATAGAATTTTTTAATAGAATTGAAGGAAAATAAAGGTAACATAATATGATTGATTTATTTAACACTTCTGAAATGATGATGCTTGGATTGGTATTATTTTCATCATTTTGGATATTTCTGTTTAATTACAGACAGGATAATAAGGATAAGTATAGCGGTCATGGATGGTTGATTTTACTTGATTTAGTAATTAATATGGGAATGTCAGCAACT
>Ga0114997_10000049_pt1 | contig 78462 bp, 65 predicted proteins | sample ArcticOcean_MG_C_2_FD_87045 | JGI IMG/M metagenome (GOLD analysis project Ga0114997, IMG submission 87045) | Marine microbial communities from western Arctic Ocean - ArcticOcean_MG_CB4_136 | ecosystem: Environmental > Aquatic > Marine > Oceanic | place: Arctic Ocean: Canada Basin | collected... | reverse complement strand
GTAATGTCGTTATTCAAAAACGTTTTAAAAACAGATGCCATTTTATTCTTCTACTCCCTTAAACTTTTCTAGCGAATCTAACTGGAATGTCTATGGAGTAACCAGTAGTTACCCCAGTGACTCTTACGATAGAGTCTATGTAATAACAAGTTGCCGTACCTGTGCCTCCGGCGCCTGTTGTGCCCCTGACTGTCACTGTAGTTGTGCCCCCCAACTTTGTGAATAATGATGAACTAGCTCTCAGCTGTGACGAGGCTTTTATCTTAAAGCTCAATCTTGTGCCCAAAGGGCCATTGAACGGGGTGTTGTCGTCTAGCCACTGAGTGATGTCCTCCGTAGCAGGTGGGCTTATACTACTAATAATATTACTATTATTTAAGCCAAAATAATAAGTAGCTATGTCATCATCGTCAACAAAAGAAAATGCCATCACTGTATTTCCGGTTTCTGCTATCTTTCCGAGGCGATTGTCTATCTGGATGATATACTGACTTTCCACCAAATCTGAATCTAGAGAGTCTGTTACTGGAGGATCTCCCGAAGTATCTTGGCCCTGATCAATTACAATCTTGTTAATTGATTTATTTGCGACGGTCGAGACGCCGAACATGACACCATCAGACTCTCCGAGTAAGTCATCCTCTGTAGCTTTCGATGCAGCAACCACGAACATCCCATTGCTATCTGCGTTTGCTGGAGTCGAGGTAGAGGAAGCTAACTTGCTATTGCTGTTTGAGCCTCCCAATTTTTCATTTATCTTAAGTATTGGCATATACAAGATATCTGTCCTAGCTACGGTGAGTAGCCTAGATTTCATTGTTGCCGTGTTATTAGTGAACGCCTCTAGTATGGGAGTCTGCATTATGTCTAAATCATAATATGCCGATCCACTTGGGTGATTAGAATTAAAAAGCTCATAGTTTATCTCGTCGTCCCCTAGAGCAAACTTTACAATCTTAAAATTGCCTCTTGCCATACGTTGTCTGCCGGCGTCGGTTAACACTGCATCTAGTATGATATCTCCCGAATTATCCAAAAAAGCCATTAATATTCTCCCAAATCATAATAATACTCACAATAATTAGTATCCTTATAGTTTAAATTAAAAAATAATTGTTAATCCCTATTTCGCCTATTTCGGACAAATATTTCCTTCTCACTCTCGTAATCCTTGTCCCTTCTGGGATCTCTGGCAGAAATACTACCTTCCGAAGCCTCTGCTGCGGGAATAAGGCTGGCGGGTGCTCGTGCGGCAGCATTGCTTGCCGCAGTAGTAGCCTCGCCACTAGGCTCCACCGTTACTCCTTCAGTATAGTCTACCATGGTTTTCTTAAACTTTATATTTAAATCTACCTTTCTACCTGTCTTTTTTGATTTAACTCTAATTTTGTATCTCTTGTTCCATATTCGATGTTCAAATAACCCCAACGAAGGCTCACCGGAAGATGGCGTGGGCAATGGTTCGTCTCCGGCGGTGCCTTGATTACTTTGCGACTCGAACATCCTCTGTATTTCTGCAGGATTAATATAAAGGGAACGCACGAAAGAGGTACTTGTCGCTAGCGGTTTTATTTTCATATCATACTCGTGCACGTCTAAGTACATCCCGTTCTCAGTGCTCACTAGTTGACAACAAAATACCTCAGTAGGAGTTGAGAGTTTGCCCGATGGATCTGCTGCCCTAAACGTATAATAATACTTTTTGTTTGGGATGACGTAATCATCATAACTGGATGCGGATCCGCCTTGCGTCGAAGTTGAGTCGACTCTTGCCTCCGAAGCAAAATCCATAATATCCCTCGGTGGGGATTCCATTCGATATATTAAAAAGTTAGAAGGGGGATTGTCAGTCTTGTATTTTATAGTTTCCCCTCTTGCATCCTGGGCAGAACGGACGTCTTCCACCATCAATGCATCGGAACTGTTAAAGATAACTGGCACCAAATCATATTCTCCTATGTTGGCTGACAGATTTATTCTAACTGTCGAAGTGTTTCCCTTGTATGGGACAAAGTGAACTTGAGGAAACACCGGTGGTGCGTCCTCCATAACCACCTGCTGGGAAAAGAATGGCACTTCCACCAATACTATCTTTGGTTTTGTTAGAATGCTTACGTATATCGGAGAAACATCAGCTCCTTCCCCAAAAGTTGAGTTTGTGGGGATGCCCTGAATTACTTCCGGCAAGTATCGTACGTCCAGAATGTCCTCTGCTGTCTGTATTACGTGTAAGTCTTCCGCCAGGCGTACCGAGGCGGCCGCCATTGAAGCTTGTCGCGCAGCAGACTGACGCCTATCGAACTCCCCTTGCACCTCTTGTTCTGATGGTATCTCACCCTTCATAGCACCCCAAGAGACTTCACCTGTCCATTTCATTACTGGATTGTTCGGAATGAAGGGCTCTTTATTTTCGCGGGCACTACGAAGCCAGGTATCTCTCGTCTGCTGGTCGCCATCGAGTATAAGAGTGTGTTCAATCGATGTTTTGCCCATGAAAGCGCTTTGAAAAACAGTTACGGGCTGGAAATCATCTGCAAATGCCCAGCCGGATTCAAATGTCGGCTTTTCCCTGAGGGGGCGGCCGGCGAAGTAGAAATAATGAGACTGAAGTATAGCTGATGCCCCTTCATTTCTGAGAGGGAATTGAGTATCAATACACGTATATTCATACTCCGTGCCTATGACGAGATTAAAAGCAAATATTTCATACTCATATCTCTGCCGGTACTTGACTTGAGTGTCTAAGAAATTAATATTATCGATATCGTCGTTGTCTATTATATAAAACGTTTGATCTAATCTTCTAGTGTCGTCCTCTAAGATACTATACTTTTCTATCTTATATGCTATAGTTTCCGAATAAGCCTTCGTGCCCTTCATTATGTCTTCGTACGATCTAACCCGGGGGTAACAAAACTCCTTCAACTTAGACGAGAAGACTGTCTTATATAACTCTCTCGTAAAAAGCCTCTCCTGCGGCGTCGCATTTTCTAAACTCAAATCGCTGATACCTAAAGGATACGAACTATCGTCGTCTGCCGGCGCATATGCCATGGAGTTTACCCAATCCAGAACATCTATAGTCCTTCTTGATTGCCCTTGGTGAGTAATATCGTTGAGGCTAGTGTCTGGGGGTGCCAAAGCTCTAGTGGAAAAAACCCCGGGGTTGATCAGCTCGTCTAAGACTTCAGCATAGACTGGCGATTCCGAATGCCTAATCGACTGGTGGCTACTTATCAAGTCCAGGATTTCATTATCAAATTTTGATTCCTTTATTATTCCGGCTATTGTTGTTCCCTGGTTCGTTGTCAATCTCAAGTTGACATACATAGGAAATTTAAATTTTTGGCTAGCAAAAACATCCTCGAATTTACTAACGTTATCCGAGGTAAACAGCACTTTGTAGCCAGATGCCCTGCTAGCTGGATTTCGCATTCCTGCTTCTATCATGTGCATGCAGTGTGCGCTGGGATATGACATAGAACTCTTTGTACTGTTTCTATACTTGTCACTAATATAATTCGAGCCAACCTTGAGAGAAACATTGAGATGCCTAATCGGAGGCAAGTGCTGAACCTCCTCTTTGTGGAAGGGCATCCTTGTGTCATGTGTTATATCTACAAACTTCCTGCCCATGGGCACTAGTGGCTCCGAGTACATTTGCTTTTCGACAATACCAAGATTTTCATATTTAATGTGACTTCTCCCCAGCACGTAGAGTTGAAGCATCGATGTTTTATGGGGGTTCCAAATATTCAGATTGGAATCCGCCGGCGGCACCAAGGTGACTCCATCATCTTTAAACAGTAAAGGCAAACTAACCATGTTTCTCATAACTGAGTCGAAAGAATGTTTTTTCGGGTGCAATTGCAATATTGCGCTAGCATTTCCTTCCATGTCCGGCATTACTGAGGATAGCATAAAACTAAACGGCACCTCCTTCGATGTTGTCCCACGAGTGTCTTGGAATGCTGGAAGTCCATCTTGATGCCTTGTCCAGCCCCTTCTCATAACAAACCTCAAGGTATCAATCATCACTGAAGTATCTGAACTTTCCCTATTTGCGTAATTCGAATGGGCAGGGTATAAGATAAAATTTCCGGCATTCGTGTAATCTGCGAAAGAGTGAGGATACAGCATTCCATATGGAGACATCCTATTTGGACCAGCCAGGCCTACAGAATAAAGCTCAGCGCTATAGCCCAACTTTGACAATCCGTTGTTCGACAAATGTTCCAGTACTTCGATTCTCTCATCACGGTTCAAGCTATAGAATATTCCTTGATTCACCAACGTCTTTGTCCTGCTTATCCCCGTAGAAGGGAATGTTATATTCTCTACGGGTGCCAAAAAAGACTGGGCTGTTTCTGGAAATGCAAAAATTGGATCCACGTCGTCGGTGCCGCTTTCTATCGCTTCAGGTATTATAAATTCGATTCTTACTTCTTCTGGAGTATATATTCCGTCACTACAAGGATTTTGTCCAGAGGCTATAGCATCAGCTCTCGATAGTACGGCGGCGGTGTTACGCGCGGCGTTGGTTCCAGTCGCCGCTTCTCTGCCAGCATTACGCGCTTGTTCTTCTCGGATGGCGGCACTTATGCGGTTGTCTGGCCTATACATTCTACCCAACCTCCACTAGGAAATATTCATCAAAAACGGTAGTAGAGTTCCTGATATTATTGTCTTCGAATCCTAAATTTTCGTTCTTGTAAGGTACCAGTCTGCATATTCTATATTTCCTATGCAAATTTGACGAAGGATTTCCTCTGGATGGAGGTGGCATGTCAGATGAATCCAGCTTTCGATATTGGTTATCTGTCGATATACTGATGGCGGGCCCGTTCAATTGGGTTAGAAGCTTTCCGGCATCAACAAAAGAAAACTGAGTGCTAGATTTCACCTCGACAGACATAACCATCCCTTGCACAAATTCAGAAAACCTACCTCCCGGAAGCACTCCGGGCGCAGAGCGGCCGAGAAGTGCAGCTTTTTCTATCTGCGGGGGCAAAGGAACCTGCTTTTTAAGCTCCTTATCGGAATACTCAAACCTATCCTCTACATAGCTGCTTATCACGGATATCGATGGCAGCATTCCAGCTCTTACCGATTCTGATAGGCTGTTTGACGAGAACACGTTTGACATAGTATAAATAAAATTCGATATCATGGATCCATTTTGTATTTCCTTGTCGCTCAAAGTATCCGGGGAAGTGTAAGACACTTTTAATTGTTCGTTAACTCCGCTACCGGTGACGGATAGGGAGAGATTCTTAGCTGTTTTTTTCGTCATAATATTTTCATCTTCCACGCTTAACCATGATAACATCTTTATAGGCAAAACTCCTCTTAGGGGAGACTCCACAGTCATCCCCACATTCGACAATGAAGATATGGAAGAGAATACTGCAGCTCGTCGGGTGAGAAGTTCGGTGTTTGTGTTGTCTTCCGATTTGTCGCCCTTTGGTACCCATGGAATTCCAGAAGAGGACTTTGACACAGAATGCGCAAACCTCAAAGAGTCATCCTCTTGCACGTCGAAACCTAAAGCCTCTATTTTATATTCGTCACCGGCTCGGTGATCACGTGGCCGGAGATAGCTAAAGTTTCTACGTCGAGTCGACGTAGATCCTAAAACAAGGCGGGGGCCGGGCTCTTGCTCATAACTTCTCTCCCCTGCCTTCTTTTTTGCTTTTTTCTCAATTGCTCTGCTTTTCATATCTCGATTTGATAAGTCGGAGTTTATAAATGCTCCCTTTTCCGAAGTGACGTAGGACGACGGAGATAAGTAAGCCCCGTTATTATTCACTGATGCTCGATAATTTTCTACTCCGTACGATAAGTATTCCGAAGACAGCCTAGTTGACATATCTTGTATCACAAAACCTGGTGTGGAAGACAATGTCGAATTGAAATATTTAGCTCCGAAGCTCATTCTGTTATTACAATTATATGAATGATTAAAATATTTAAGCACTTTATATCTCCTGGTGTCTGCAGATGATGAGCTTGTTCTACTTCCTGAGTCTTTTGAATTCCTTACACTCTTAGCATTAGACAATACTTTATCTTCATACATCGAACGTACCTGCTTTAGCATTTCCATAAATTTCCCAAGCGTTTCCAGAGTTCCGTTACTTAGTGGGTTGACATAATCCTCTAATTTATTGGAACTTACTGATACGCCCATCATAAGCTTAATTGCTGCAGAATAACTCCTCACTGCTGAGCGGATGTGCGTGAGGTTACTCACGGCTGTGGTTTCTAAAAATTTCTTTGTAAATAATCCCGTCTCTGTATCATAATTGCCATATTCTTTTCTTCCCGTACCGCCTCTTTCGTAAAAAGAAGAAGAAGCCTCTCGAAATCTAGGTATTGACGCTAGATTGTAATAGGCTACCATCTTCACTATTGCTGTATCAAGTTCGCCTCTTATTCTCTTTGTTAAGTCGTACATACCATCAATAATTTCCAGCTCAATATAATATTGATATGCTCCATCATTGATGTCTGATATCTGGTAATCCGTGCCTGTGAAAGTCCTGAGCTTTGCGTCTTCTTCGTCCGTGAGTTCTTCAAAATCTACAAATATCTCACTCACTGTACCCACTCTATCTCCCGATTTGGGGTAAGTGACTCCTTCAAACGCTCCCCCCGAGTCATGATTGACTGCCAGGACTATCAAAGTAGGGCTTTCATTGGCGTCAAACACCTCCAGAGATGGCATGCCAAAAGAATTAATTCCAGTTAATGGTGTTGGGGTTGAGTCCACAGTCACCGAAGAAGGGCAGACGCGGCGGCGCCAGAGCTTAAAGCTACTTATGGCAGATGCCCTCATTACAACCCTAAGTTGATCAGCGCTTAAGTTGCGAAAAAACTGTGAAAACTGCGAATTAGTTATCAACATCTGGTGCCAATCAATAGTAAACAAGTACCTACACCCACCTTCCGGAGCTGTACTAAATAATATTTCTCCCCTATACGGATTCTTAACGCTATCTGCGTTAAGAACTCTATTTTTCAAAATCATTTCTGTCGACTGCTCTGATTGCGCGGTGACAAGGGATTGGACATCCATATAAACTTCTCTTGCTGCCTGTTCTCGGCTTCGCTGTTTTAGAATGTCCGCTTCGGTAGTATATACTGTACCGCCATAATACCTCTCCTGGACGGGGGGCAACTGCATTGCTCTTAAATCGTTCACTTTAGTGTTCCGAACTTGCCTTACCTCTAAATATCCCGGCTCTGGTGCCGTCCTTAGTCCCTTAGTCCAACCTGCCTCAGACTGATGCTTTTCTCCAAGGTATGGCATACCAGTGTCAGAATCAATGAACACCGTTGCCATTTCTGGTACGGCGCCGTTGACTAATACTGCCTCTTTTTTTAGTCGGCTGCCGGCAGCTGCTAGCATGCCTATTTCTGCTTGGCCGTTTATCCTCACGTCTAGGCTCTCTTCAACGCCTCGGATGTCGATATGAGAAAAAATATAATAACTCAAATAATCTAAGTTATTCGCAACTATGTCAAAATCTGTCTCATATAACACATCGTATTCTTTATTTGCAACTGACAAATCAGAAACGTTTCTAGTGGCGCCAGAATATTTACCAGAATATATCGCTTCTCTGAGATTTATCTTTTTAAATTCTGTTCCCTGACGTGTCGAAGTAAGCGCTTCATGCACGCTTTTTGCGGAAGCGTCAATATTGAATATCCTAGATCTGACGTCTTTTAACAATGATCCTAGTACTGCAGACTCCGAGGCACTGCGGCATTGTACCACATATATATATGTATTCCCCGTTAAGTCCACAAGGTGATGCCAGGAAGGAGTACCCGATGGGTACCTCTTTTCCTTGATTAGCATAGACAACTTAACAGCTGCCGGTTGGCCGGGGGAAATAGTGATATTTCTAACATATACTTCTGGCATATTTCCTGAAAACACTGACATTATTCACAATCCTCCGGATCCGAAAATAATTCCCCATAGATATCATAATCTGCGCCTTCTTCGTCTACGTCTCTAGCTTCGCCGGTGAACATACCACGAAGGGACATTTCTGAAGAAACTTGAGCGTTTGCTGGAATTCTTCCATCTGTTAAAATTTCGAAATAGTTTCTTACATCCATAACCTCATGTGTATGATCCGCAAACAAAGGGAGCAGAATTTCTTCGTCGGGGGCCGAGCCGGAAACTATCTCGTAAACTTCAATTTCAAAGTTGTCTCCATGACTTGATACGTTGAACTCATCGAAAGTAAACATGATATGTTCCCCGAAGACGCTATATATTGTCCCATCAGCGAACACTAGTGTCGGATCCGTTGGATCGTTGCTAAGTTGATATTCTTCTATGGTACCAGGATTTAGTATCATGTCCTTTACCACGTTGAATTCCGCGACACATTGTAACTGGGGAATGGGATGAGACACATTCGAACCACTGAAGTGAGTCAAAGAACCTGTTAGGTTAGCTCCGTGTGCTAGGATGTGAAAATATGGAGATTTCTGATTTCCCATTTCGGATTCATGAAGTGCATACCTCAAAGCATTTTGCCTTTCTTCATTATCAGGTATGCTATCGTTCGGCTCATACAGTCCAACTTCGCCCCTAGCTACCCTCTCATTAAACTGTGTCATTTTAGTCTCAGCGCCTTTAAAAATATATTGTGTCTTTTGATAAGAGTTGTCCTTAATCCTCGCTGCAGAAGAGTTCTGAGATTCTAAAAATCCTGCATAATTCGAATCATAAATTATGTTATCATCAAAAAATTGATAATATGCTGGCTTGAATTTTCCCTTAGATAAGAGGGTTTTTCCAAATTGAGTTAGTTGTAAATCTATAACTTCTTCTTTCTTGTTAAAAAAGGACATTTAACCTACCCCTTATTTGAGTTCCACTTCTGCTGTCAGTTTAATTAGCTCCACTAACGAAAAGAAATCATAAGGCCAGTTAAAAGAATTCTTAAACTTATTATCCAAATCATCAATAGTTGCCGATACGAGTCTTCTTCGGCGTTCTTGTTTGAAGATGTCAACAGTCGCTTCTGGCTTACCCTTCAGAAAAGAGTCTTCTATTTTCTTAAAATAGTTTGTTTCTGCTCTCTTCTTTACTTTGAACACCATCCAGCGTAATTTTTCTCTTATGTCACCGCCCAAAGGATCAACTACTCCGTCGTTGTCTAGTAGGGTATGTCCGACTACCTTCTCAGTAACGTCTATGCCTCTTCTGTCACCTTCCGCCCAGCCATGAGCAGATACCCCTATCTTTGGTGGGAGGTTTTGCCAGATGTCTGATATGTCTTGCCTAGCTAACTTATGAGTAAATTCAAAAACATACATTGCTAATGGTATCTTTTCTGGATACTTTATAAAATCAAATTGTGGCGGGAAATTGTATTTTTTCATCATATCAAACTGGTGCAATATCGCTGGGTCCTTTCGAACAAAGGATGGACCCTGCGCCAAGGCAGTCTTAGGTAACTCAAAAAACTCTGGTGACTCAGGATTAGAATCGCTAACTACGTATGGAATAGCCACAACAGCTTCGCACAGCTCCCTCTCTCCGTCCTCTGGTAGTTCTCCCATTCGAATCTGATTGCCAGTCGGAAAGCCCACCACATCCGACAACGATTTATACCCAGAGACATCAGTCGTAGACATAAAATATCCCTCTTGCTCTAGTGGCAACCTTCCATATTGATGCCACATACCGCGGGAGGATGGAATGTAATGATTTCCATTAAACAATCCCACTTCTGCCAAGTTTATCTTCCATGGATGCTGTGTCGAGCAGCTAGCTGTTAGTTGTCCTGTTAGTGGTACTTTTTTCGAGGTTACATCTCTAAAATTAAGTATTGGACTTTCCCACTTTGGTTGAATTGCCCAGCGCTGTCTTATATCTGCGTTGCCTGCCGTGCGGATCCGCTGAATATTACCTGCTGTGCCCTGTTCCACTACAGGATCGGTTATCACACCGTACATGTTAAACGAAGACTCCAAGTTCATCCTAAAGTCTTTATTCGTCGAGCAACCTCCGTATTTACCGCTAAAAGCATTGCTTATTGTGTTGTCGGAATATACTTTCTCTAACCCTTCAAGTACTTCTTTCAAGGTGTGTACCTGTTTGCTCGGAGTAAAAGAATATTCTATATATGATTCTGATCCTTCTTTTGTCACCGATGGAACATAAGGATCAAAATCAAAATCCTGTGAATTTATATCGAACTGATTTCCGGAGAACAACGGATTTGCATTATCAACCGGGGGGCCATAAGCTGATTTATTATCGTACATTACAATACCACGGTTTATAACATTGAACCTCATTTTGTATGCTTGAAATTCGGAGCGGCCGCCCTTAAATCTGCCTGTACACTCCAAGGATACTCCGTCAAAGGCGTATGCTTCCCTACCCCAACTATAAACAAGATTCTTGGCTAGCGCTTCGGAGCCATCCGTAACATCAGTGTTTCCTGCCGAGCCCACCACATCTTGCTCCAATGTCACCGTGGCAGAAGAGGCAGTCGCTGTAATCCCGCTCATTTCACTATTTATCGCTGCGGCGATGGCGGTGGCGATTGCGCTAGCGCTTTTACTTTGAATACCTATTACGTTAGCAACGTTGCTAGCACTATTCGTGGCGAAGCTAAAAGTAGTTCCTGTTCCATCCGTCTGGTATAATCTAAACTTCCTACCATGGACTGCTGCCGGCATATCAGATTGAGCTTTTTTAACTGTAATATATGCTGCTGCTTTTGTCGCGGTTTGAGAAGATGCAAACCGAAAAGGGCCGGGCTTTGATATCATGCTAGACAAGCTATTGCCTTTGAGGAAAAAGTTTATAGTTTCCGCAAAAAAGTTACTAGAAGCCAGACTGTACGCCGGTGTCTGGGTGTCTTGAAAAACTTTGCCATCATCTTGAATATCTTTCCAAGTACTACCACCTGTCAATCGAAGAGGATCAAACTCAGAGGGCTTGCCAACCTGCCCGTATTTCGGAAATAAGTCAAAGTAAGATGCGACTTGACTTGCATTCCCATCAAGGCATTTTTGCACTCCCCAACTTGCAGACGGGTGTGGCTCATTATCGTATAATATGGTTCCTTTCATAATGTCTGGTGAGATTATAGCTTCGAACGGAATCCGGCTACATGCCGAAGATGATATTCTCGGCACATATTTATATGTTGTACCATTCCCAAAGTGAGAAGAGCCGCCGTCGGCGCCGGCATTTGTAGCACCCATTCTCGCATCGAATATTTTAGAGCCAATAAACGCAGAGCCATATTGGTGTGGCTGTCCGGTGGCTAACCTATTTTGTATTGACGAAGTACTGTTTATCAAAGCTGAAGCAACACCCGCTCCAGCTGATGCTGAAAACATTCCCCAAGAGTACCAATAGGCTGTGTCTATCGAGGATGTATTCGCTGTTAGGTTCCCATACCCCTTGTTTTCAAATATCGGATAGTCTGCCGCAATACCAGACTTTATCGAATTAAACATTATTCCTGGTGAGAAAAGGCTTGGAGTTGCCAGATTCCTCATGTTAGTCAACCTACTCAATCTATAATCGCTGGATGCGTTCGATGTATTGTCCGATGCTCCTAAACCTGTAAGCTCATCTGACCACATCTTCGCAAGCTCTGTAGCCCTCAATGCCGGATAGAAACCGTTATAAGGCAGGAACTTCATTATCGCATTACATTTAAGCCACAAGCGTCGTGGCGACATATTGCCTAGTTCTGTCGATTTATCACGCACAATTTCAAAATATTTAAGAAAATCTGTATTGGAGTAGTCGCTAAAGAATTTACCATTTGAACTATCACCAGATTTCGATCCAGTTAAAGACAGAAAATCATCACGAGGGGAAGCAAAATTACCTCCAGACTCGAAAATGTCCTTAATGTTTTCACTTATTCTAAATTCAGGAATCAAGCTATAGTCTTGTGCTGCTCCTCTTAACTCTTCTCTATAATTCTCATAAGAGTCATAGAACGGATATTTTCCTGCTTGATCTCCGGCTTCCCACTCAGACTCTCCCCCTAAATAAGAATAATCGCCGTACTCGATAGGGAATCGCCTAGAATATAGAGGAGAAGATATTGTCGACAGCTTCCACCTAGAGCACTGTTCGAACGTCGCATTTCTTGGCGCTGTTTTCGTGTATCCCTTGCCACAATGGAATATCGAATAGTCGTTCATTAATTCTCCCTCTGAACGATTAGCAACATCTGAATTAGTTTTTATCCAGGTTTCTTGTGCCGGCGCGTCGGGGGCGTCGTCACTATAAGATATATTGGAATATCCATCTTCTATTTTTCTAGGGCGGGTAAAAGAGAAATTATTACGCGAGTCTAGTGGCCAGACGCTTGAAGTCACATGCCCCCAAGTTTCATCTCCATCGCCGCCTTGGGCTATAGTGATGGAATATGCAGCATAAAACCCATACGAATTAAGAAAATCTTGAGTTAAGTTCTTCTTCCTATCTACCTTCGATAATCTCCAAAAATTGTTATAGAAAGCAGTCCTATTTCTAGTCTTATTCAGAAAGGCATTATCTTCTCGAGGGTAAACAACCTCGCTATATAATATAGATGACGGTACCACATTTCCGTCCAACATTGCTTGATGTATTTCCAAATATATTTTTTTATTTTGTGGCTCGATATTCATATGAGAACTCAGTAAAGAATTCGCAAAACCTGATGAGTTATTCGAATATGATATTTTTGCAGTAGCATTGTAGCTCCCCCTTCGAAACATATCTGGTGTGGTGTAATTTTTACTCCAACGAACATCTCCGAGGCCCTCTACATAGGTTAGCTTTTCTCCACTAAGGTTCCCAAAACCAATTTCTAGGGGCTTATACCGCGATGTAACAGGAGTTTCTACAAAGTTGGTTATAACCCTATCATTCTTTCTTTCCTCCGCGTAGGGGGAAGAACTGTGCGGATAACGATACTGACTGTATGTGCTCGCATTAGCGATTCCATTTCTAGATTGGACAGAAAATATATTGTTTCTTCTATGCTCTCGCATTACTGGGTGATCACCGGAGCGCAATTGCTTCCAGGATGGCCATCCGTGTGGGCCCTGCCTATTCAATATTATAGAATTTAAAACAGCCGCAGTACCTTCAGGGTGAGCTGAGTTATCAGCCTCGGGCTGATAATTGCCTACTTGGCATATTCTTTCATTGATATAATTATTATCTACATTGAGAAACGTGCCACCGAAATTTTCCGCAGTCATTCCCAAGGGATATCCCAAGGTGTTCAAATCATCTGTGCCTCCGGCAAATTTCATGCTGTCCGGAACACCAGTCGAAGATATTTGAGATATATCTGTAATAATGCTAGTATTTCCAGCTGCACCTGGTTGTACCTGCCTAATTGTCATAGTCTGTGGGCCGTCAACACCACCGGAAGAGGTTGGGTCTCCGAGGGCTAACTTCCCTTTGTGTCCGTTTTTATGCGTCATTGCCTTCGCAAATTCTTTCAATAAGTCTGTTTGGGTTATAGTGCTAAGAGCGCACCTCACAGCTATAGCACCTATCAAGCTGCTGCCTTCGCCAAGGGGGCCTTGCGCACCCGTATCGGTAGTCGCCTTTAGGACGGTTCCTGTTCTGAGGGAATTCTCTAGACTTTCATTACTGTTAACCACCACGTATGTCTTCTTAGTTCCATCCGTAGATGTAAGTGTCATACTCTCCCTCTCCCCAAACTGATCTGCAGTATCATCGTCCCCATCTGGTATAGTTATTCTTATCAAAGCTGTGTTTGGCGACACGGGCTCGTATATGATGGTGTTCATCCCGACAAAGTCAGTTGGAATAAAGGTTCTTGATACCACGGTAAAATTTGTTGACAACTGTGCGCCAAAAGAATGCTTGAATTCGGTACCGCTATAAGTAAAGCGATGACTCCCAACTTCACTAGAGCTTAAAAACGTCATACTAGAGGGGTAAGATGATACTGTACTATCACCAACTGGTATAGAAAACCCGTGAGAATGTCCTGGATATGTATTGTATGTCTCTAGGGAGGACGCTGATATCCACCTATACTGCAAGTCGTTTTGTGGTATCTGATGCTGCACAAAAAAGTTATCATAAGTTTTTTTATTATCTGTATGATACAGTGGGTTTCTATTCGTCATGTGCATCGATGCCATTCCGATGTCTGATCCTGCCTTGAGCCCATATGATCCTTCAGATATCGCACTACCCGAACGGGCACCAAACTGATTTGAGGGTTCTGACTGTATCTCGTTGAGAGTGTTTCGAACTATAGAATTTCTATAATTCATTGAGTTATATATTGAATACTCTGCAGACTCCATATCCAAGCCATACCCTCCGTCGGAGTCTCCGGAAGTCTCTGGGCCACCGGGGGCGGAGAACCTATTTACGAATACGTGTTCGCTTCTCCCTCTCTGTGTTTTAGCGATGTCCGCAAATCCATCAAAGATGGAATTCACTGCACTCGAGAAGCCTCCCGCATCCGTAAAAGAGGAGTTATTCTGGCGGCGGCCGGTGGTTTGGACTATTTCATAATCCTTTTCGTAATTACCATGTATTAAAGATCCTGTTAATGTCTTTATGTTCTGGAAGTTGTATGGACGCTTTGTTGTGCCGTCCCTTGTACAGCTAGCTCTTGGGAGGCGTATATCCTGGTGGACTACCTTAATATTCGAATATCCGCCTGCAAAATCAACGGCAGTTATTTGACTTATATCAGTTTTTATACTTGTGTTACCTTCATGTCCCTTGAGCGCTTGTGTTAGTGTAATTACCTGCGTTCCTGTTGCCGGTGTTAGGACAGCGCTGCAAGTAATTTTCCCGGTATGTCCGTTAGAGTGAAGTATCGCTGTTCTAATTTCGTTTAATACCTGCGCTTGATTATGAGTATTCAGGTTGCTATTTACGGCGATTCCGCCGAGAAGTGCGTGGCCTGAAGTCATGACTGAAGCTCCAGTATCCGAACCCTTGACTAGTATCGTCCCCGTGGCAACTGCACCAGACTCGCTAGCGTCTACAAGCACGTACGTCCTGCTGGTGCCGTCCGTCGATATGATAGTGATTTGTTCTCTTTCCGTAAATTGATTTGCTGTAGCGTCAGTGCCATCTGCAACAGTCAGTGTTGCAGATGCATCAGCTGACGTCATGTTTAGCTTATATGCCTCGATTCTAGCGGCAGGAGTATTGACATTTATCTCGTTATGCCTGTGAGCATTGCCCCCGACATGCGCTTCTGCAAAAACACCTTGAAGAGGGGTAGACATATCATTACCATAAGTATCTGCATGTAAGTTTGTTATGTCTAAGTCTGGCTTAACGCTTCTTAGCAGTGCGTTATAGCCGGTAATTACGTCAGTCTTATATAGCGTGAACGGCATACTGATATCGGAATCAGCATTCATATACCCGCTAGCGTTTTTAGCAATTGTTTTTCCTCGGTATCTCTCCTTTTTGTTTGGCATTGATTCCGCGCATGTGGCCGAGGCTGGCTTGTTAATATCTTGTGCTGCTAGCATTATATATCTTCCGGTATCAAACTCGATAATTCCCTTATAGAAGTCGTGTATTTTATTTGTATTGTGATTATATCCGACGCTTAAATCTATGCCCCTCTCCATGGAAAACCTGTATGGTTTACTAAATCTTCGGGCTTCATACGAAGAACCCGATACGAAATCAGAAGTAGCTGAAATGTTTATCTTTTCCCTATTCCTCATCACCTCTTGAGGTGCCGAGCCGGAGGGGTGGAATATATAGGTGTCTCTCCTATCTGCCTTTTCATACCACCAAGAACAGTTTACCTTATCATTTATCGGGCTTTCTGGCAAGGGGGCATGGCCAGTGCGCCAATTATACTGATTTTCTCCTATAGATCGAAATGAATAATCTTTCTCCGACTGCTTAATTTCCAACGTTGGGAACTTAGCCATATACTTGCTTCTTTCCAGTATATGGCTCTCTATCATTGTTCTTATATCTTCTGAGAATCTGGTTGTTGCAGGCTTAAGCTGATCTATCATTACTGATATTGCAGAGTCAAACCACTTATAATATTCTACGTACTTCTCCAAGTCCGGGGTGTTCCCCACTCTTCTAAAAAACATCTCCCTAATTTTTTGCAGATGTTTATATTCTTGCCTATACTTATTGACTGGCTCACCTATCAGGTTATTAAAGTCCTTTATCGTTGCAAAGAAGTTTATCATCTCTTCAGATATTGTCTGGTACATGCTCTTTTCAAAAGCAATAAAATAATTAACTGGGCGGGAGTCTGGTTTGAACACTTCGCTGTCCGCTGAGGGTGTGGCTATCATATCAGAACTATAGACATTTTCTGGAAGGTTAGCTCTAACAGAGGAAATCACTTTTCCGGAAACTACATCTGCGCTTGACTCAGGGAATCCGTGCCCAAAGGCAGGATGGCTTGTTCTTGTAATGTTATGAAGTTGGCTAGCCGACTCAACAGAGCCAGAGGAGGCATCATGTACAAAAAATTTCCCCTGCGCATTGGAGCCAGATACTTGGCTAAAATCCCAGTGCAGTGCCAACGACTCATATGACGGATGGTTAGATGTTCTTATTCCAGACTCATGCACATATTCTTCCCTTAGGGGGTGTCGTCTACCGTGACTAGTCATATCCCTAGAGTGATCGTTTAACTCTTCATCGGTTAAATATGCTTGCCAGTACCTCACTGCAGAAAGTGTCACGTCCGAAGAGGTTATCAGTGCACCTTTAAAATTTGTCTTATGGGCTCCTGCATAGACACTCTTCGGGGCGTAGTGAAAATTAACGGCAGTGCTCTTTGCCATTGGCGAAGACACGCTAAAACTATCCTCTATAGAATCAAGTATAAGGTATGTTCCTCTAAATTCAATGTCATATGCAGTGGATGACTCATCCTGAGATCCTGTAACGTTATTTAGCGGATATCCACGCGGTTTAAGTCTGACTGATATATTCCACTTTGTCTCGTTATATACATTCTCTATCAGGGGAGATTTAAGTTCGCTATCGCCATTAAATATTCCGTCATTAGTACTAGATAATATAAAATAAGCAGCTCTTGAATATGGATTTTCCCTCACTGCATATACTTGCAAAGAAGCGTTGTCATCAGCATCCCATGTCATCGTCCCCGGAGTTAACGAAGGGGTATGGCAACCGAATATCGAAGAAGAAACAAAAGCAGTCTCCTCAAAGAAGTGGGATGTGGAATCCTTCTTTCTGGGAAATATTACTTCAGCTTCCATGGTGGTTGCTAAATTGGAATCGTCAGACGCCCCCGATCCTGAAATGTAGTGAGAAGCGAAGCCGTAACTTGATGTTACAGACAGATATTCTTGACAAACTGTTGCAGAATAGCGAGTTTTGTCGTCGAAATCTATACACCTAGTTTTTTCTGCCTTATTTAGAAAGTTATCTTTAAATGAGTATGTATAGTTATCTGCATACATATTAAGCTTAATCAGTTCGTTATCGATACCAAAACACCTAATGAGGTTTCGAAAAGATTTTTCTGTTCCCTTCGTCTTATATATCTGAGATATATTGTTGTATATATTTCTATATATGAAATTTTTGACGTCATGCAAATCAAATTCAAATGCGCCGTCATCGTTTTTGGACGCTATTTTTTCAACCAAAACTGAGTCTGCGAAAAGCTCTGGGGTTACAAACCCCACTGACTTTAAGAGCTTGTCTGAAAATGGGGCGAACGTTGAACCACTCACGTGAGATGGCGATGCATAATCCTTGTATTCTTGTGAGGTTAACGACGGCAAGGCTTCTATCTGTAAATATAGCGTATCGAAATAGCTAGACATTACCTGTATCAGTTCGCCCATTAAATTAACTTCTTTGTTCTCCCCCATCTGCTCTTCTATTATCCACGTCGGCAAAGAGTGATATAAGGACGAATTATTTTGTAAGTCGTAACTTCTGCCCACTAACTCTTTCTTTTCGAGCAGGGCTACAACCTCTGGGTGTGTGGCGTATATTATAGGATCTTTATATTCCCTTAACGCCTTTCCAGATTCGACGAAGGCAGATCCCGTGGCGCGTGAGGCGCTGGTGTAGTTTTTCCATGAACCATTTGATATTCTTCCTGAATAATCCAACACTGTTGCGTCTGTTGCTGATATCTCTGTTATTCCTTCGTTGAATTTGTAATAAACTCCCAAATTTGTATTTTGAGTTATATTGTTTGTCCCGCATGGAGCGTGGTTGAGCCAATGCGAGCCTATTTCCTTTGCATCCCTCTCCGTCTTCCAAAATCTAAATTCGTCCATGGATCCAGATAACTTACCAGAACCTATTGAGGATGAGCTTCCCGTGGTGTGCAATGTTGTCAAGCTACCGATAGTAGCTACAATATTGCCGTCTACAGAGCCAAAGGAGGGCATGGTGACAGCCTCTCTAGAGTCGTTCAGGGCTCCGTCTATGTACAACCTATAATACAGCGTAGAATCAGCGGAGGAGTGCTTAAAAGAGAATGCGTAGTGATGCCACTTTCCATCGGCAATGTCAGTTCTCCGAAGTGTAGAATCACCAATTGGCTTATTATATATCCCCACACTTCCTGACTGATATACCACGTTAAACGGTGTGGCATTACTAGTATTGAAATTAGCCTCGACTCTTAGTCTGCCATAACTATCTGTCCCGACTGTTGAACCAGATACCCAAGCATCAAAAAATACCTCCTTGTTTGTCTTCGAAACGTCATATGCGTCCTTCTTCATCCAAAATTCAACAGTATTTCCTCTCTTACCACCAATCTTTAAATTTGATTCTCTATAGCTAGCTGACTCGTATATGTTTGCTAAACTATTTTCACTTTTAAAATTTTCATATGGATCAGCGTGGGGGCCCCCTTTAATATATATATATTCCAAGTCTGCTACTGCCGGCAAGCCGTAGCTATCTACAGTAGACGCTTGATTCCCCCATCCTGTGGCTGATAATCTTGCATAACCATTTGCCCTAGGATATTCACTCCTCAACAATTCATTATCTAGGTGCGAAGAACTTAAGTGCCAAGCCTCTTTTTCATATTCTGAGCCGTCGTAAGGAAATGTTTGGTGTATTCTCTGGATTGAATCCCTGTAATATCTTTCTGCTAATCCAAATTTTGCAAAATTCGCAGGATCGATATAATCAATTTTTGGAGCAAACCTCTCGATTCTTTTATTTCGTACCAGGATATAGTCTTCTGACTCTACATCTGCTGCTAGATTCTTTAAATCTGTTTTCCCAATTGGTTTCGATTTTTTTTCAAATAGATTTTTAAGGCTCATTTTTCAACTCTAAATTTATATTTTTCGTTCTGCTCTTTATATACACCATCTAGCTTGAAAACTAAAGATATTTCGTAAGAATATCCAGGATCGAGCAAAGACATATCCAAATCAAAATAGCTGCCACTCATATCATATGACATCTTAGTATATTCTAGGCTCCCAGTACCATACGATATGACAGTCAGTCCATCAGATTCTCTATCTATCTTATAATAAGAGCCCTTGACTATTGTTGTTGGGGCAACGTTTGAGGCAACGTTGTAAATGTTCGGTTGCCAATCTCTCTTTCTGCTGTACAGTCTAAAGCGAGGGCGCTCTTCTTTCGAATACACAGATTTTAAATTAGTTATTTTCGACACATAGTCTGAGTCGTAATTGGCGGCAGTTGAAGAAGCTTTATATTTATTAACCTGAAAAGAGCCTGTATGATACTGAGTTTCACCAACACCTCGCTTGACAGATCCGTCACTAGTGCCACCGCCCACCCAGATGTCCCTTACTGTACTTTCTGTAGTGTCTATTGCAAAAGAAGCAGTATACATTCCCGTTGATCCGGGATAATGCCCGCCAGTTACAGGATAAGGGCTTGTCGCCCCCACAAGCTCTGTACCCGATGAATCGAACAGTTGCACATATATCTTTCCTGTTTCCATATCTGGAATATTTTTCGGAGTTCCTCTAAAAAAATTATAAAGAAAAAGCGTGTGCTTGTTATCAACAGAAGATACCAAAGAGCTACTAGCGTAAAAATCACCTCTGTCGTCTCCCAAAGAAGAGTCCCATCGAGCTTCTATCATCGGGCGTTTAAAGAAGAATTCAGAACCTCTAGTAAAATATTTCTTTGTATAAAAAGTCTTCTCCATTGTTCCGTCTTCAAACGAGCCTGATAATTTTACAAGCAACCCATTGTTTTGCAAGCCGACGCCATTAGCAAAATAACCAGAGTTTGATATTGATGAGTTGGTTGTGCCACTGGTTGTTATCTTCCGATTTCCACCAAAACCGGCATTAGACTGAGACAAGTGTACTATAGCAGAGGTTGTGGATGTTGCCATCTCATCTCTAAATCCGTCCAAAGAGTCGACAGCTTCTTTGAATTTCGTTGCCTGGGTGGCGGGGGTGGCGTCAGTATCCACGTATACATACACTCCGTCATAATTCCCAGTCGTTGATCCGTCCTTAAACAAGAACGTTCTCTTTCTTCCGACTGTGTCAGTTAAGGATATGGAGGAGTCGTCTGCAGGCAGGCCTGTAAATGTAATTTGAGCATATGCTTTTGTAAAGTTCATGGGACTCACAGTCTTAGACACTATCCACTCCTCGACGAGCGAGGTTATCTCAACATCAGTGTCTTCGGGCCCGTCGACATATTTCTTCTTTATTGGTATCAAAGAGACGTCTGCATCTGTTACGTATTTCGTGTTTAAGTCTGTGTAATATTCGCCACCTTCTGTATTCCACACTACCGCGCTGAGTCCATATTCTTGAATTAGTGCTGTGCAATACGACGTTATTCCGTTTGATATAATTGGACTCTTTGCTTCTCCAAGGACGTCATTTGTTACAGATACTACACTAGTGCTACTACCGCTTAATGCTGCTGTATGACCAGATGAAGATGCAGAGTTGACAGCATTTTTGAGTATAGTGGCATAGTGTGCTGCAGTTGTGGCGGATCCGGCGCTTATATCAACTGCGAATTCTGTCCCAGTTAATACCGGGGCGGATCCGCTAGAGCCAACCTTGAACCAATAATTTTTTCTTTGTCTTAATCCGTTATACAGAGAAACATGCTTTCCTACAAGCTTATGCTTCCTGTTATCTAAGAAAGAAACTTCTACTACCTGTGCCTTTTTTGTTGCAGACGCAGAAAGCCACGAGGCGGCGCCTATATCTAAATAGGACTCCATGTCCAAGCCGTAGCCCTCATCCCAGGATTGAGCTACCGGTAGAACTGAAATGTTGTATTTTTCTGGAATGCTTTGGCCGTGTGGGGCGTTAAACATTCTTAAGTAGAAACTAACACTTCCACTAACGGGTAGTGCGCCACTGTCCCTATCTGCCTTTATATCGTCGACGGAGAATTTTAATAACATCCGGCTTTTCTCCAAAGATGAGCTGGATGCCTGAGCATATATTGTAAACAATTCCATTATATCCGACTCGCCCATGTTTGCTTCTTTGGCGTTATCTGACAAGTTAAACTTATATGCATTGGTTATGGTGGTGTCTGCGTTTGATATATATCTCTTTATTCCCATTACGATATAACTCCCTGGATGTCACTGTATGGATATTTAATTTCCAATATCGAATCATGTGGTACATTCAGATATCTGCCATCTGAGGATAAATTCCTATCTATGGAAAGATCCGTCTGTGAATGTGATCCTCCAACCTTGTTTACTAGCCTGACGTCTACCACATCCAAAATACCTTCTACATCTTTTAGTATTTTAAAAACATCTGTCACATAAAATGCTTCGCCGATGTCTCTATGTATGTTTGTGAGTTTTTCTGATAAATCAGATATTGCCAGACTTAAAACACCATACTTGTCCCTACCGTCTTCTGCTATGGCTGTAAATTCTATACCTATATTAATTATTTTCGTATCTAGTATATCTAGGGAATCCCCTATCATCCTGACTTCGTTTAACCACGTCTTCAAATTATCTTTAATAGCCGAATTTGTCTTCACCAATTGGCTGTTGGTGCCCTCTGACACCACGTAGAGATTTAAATTCCTTTTAAGCTCGTCCTTGTCTCTATATATTGCGCACCTCTTAACAGCTCCAAATTTCGATGGCATAGAGTACGTTGCAGTAACATAGTCCTGCTTCGTCACTGCCCTGCTTTGAGTAGCAAAAGAGTTAATTGCCCGTCTTTTTATTTCATCAGTAGTCGGGAGAGTAACATGTCCGTTTATTGGCTCCTCGTTTGTAACATCAATGTTCCTAGAAATATATTCTATTATAGAAGAGTCAAGTGAGCTTCTTTCCGGAAAATATAAAATCGGAGTTACTACTTTAGTGATGGAGCCGGCAGAAGCGTTAACATTCCCGGTTGTGTTTCTTCTATAAGATATTAAAAGATTTGTGTTCGATGGGGCGATGCCAAACTTGTCTGTTGACGTCAGATTTTTAGGATCAAAAGAAGTGTTAGTTATGTAATTCTTTCCATGGACTTTCAAAACAACTTCACTAGGCTCGATGACAGAATCAGACTTCAACTCCGAATCTGAGCCGTAACCAAACTGTAAATATGTGGTGTTCCTCTCATGCTCCACAACAAACCTGCGAGGGGCAGAGTAGGCTTTCATAATGCTCGGTACAGAGTCCCGAAAAGTACTCCTATTTACTATCTCCTTGTATATAGTATCCTGAGAGAGGTAATCGACTTCGACGTATTCATTACCAGCAGAATCAAAAACAGAGGTTACTTCCCCTATGTTAGCAGCTGCCAGTTCAACTCTCAAAAATCTAGTGAATTCTCCTACTTCGATTATCTCCTCATTTGGCTGGCCAGAAACTATTTGGCCATGTGCCTTGACAGCGAAATAAGTGGGAGCACCAAAAGTGTCCACTTTTGCTACAACGATTTCATTTTCTGAATTTGCGAAATTAATATTCTCATTCAAAGTGAAAAGAACGTCACCGCTCGTTGAGACTTCAGTGCCAAGCATAAGTGTCGGCATATATTTCATGTCTGGCATCACAGTCCCCTCAAGGGCAGGTACTAAGGCATAAAAGCTGCACTCTCCATAAGTGATGGGTGCTCCTGTGAACTTGTAGCCCATTTGTTTTGCGTGCCTGATAATATTTTCGTATTCAATAGAAGTTTCCATGAAGGACTCGTTCGCTTGATAATCTAAATAAAACGACAGCATGTCCCCCACGTAAGAGACAGTGTCAAGCATCAAAGAACCAAAAGAGGCTTCGTTGAAGTCTTTGTAAGTGTCTGGGTAATATCTCTTCACATAAGTTAGAAGATCTTCTTTTATGGAGGAGAAATCTCTACTTGTATAATCAATTGGAACTATTTTCTTTTTTCCCATAAAGTGCTATCCTCTCTTAACTGTATTACTAATTAGAACTCTATATTCTTTTGAGGCAAAGTTAACAACAATGAGTCTTCTTCTCCCGTTGATAGGATACTATAACTTATTCTTATTGCCACAGAATTTGGAGACGAATAAATCTCATCGTCCGTTGGTCCAAAATATTCGTCATTCACGCTTATGAAGGGCATATATCTAGCTACTTGCTCGTGTATCTTTGCCGAAATTGCACTATAGGTTTCTGAATTATTCATATTAAATAGAAATGTTTGCAATCCTATACCAAATTCAATGTCCATCATTCTTTCACCTGGGATTGTTAACAAAAGCATCTTAAAGTTCTGCTTGACTGTCTCCCCTAGGGTTTTGTTTAGAAGATAAGCCCCATCCTCTTCACTCATTCTAAGCGGTAGCTTTGCTGATATTCCTGACATGTCACCACACCTCTCTTTAAAATAAATAGAATTCTATAAAAAATATCATTCGTCTTCTGGGCATTCTTTTGTTGGGTTTGCTTTCTCCTTATCAGTCGGCTTGTCGCATGCGTTCCTTTCTGCCTTTCCAGCCTCTCCTGGCATTGCCGGCATACCTAAGCCTAGCATGCCGAATGGACCTAAGAAGGTACCGTACCTATCTTTCGATTTCCTTGCCAAATTTGCTGCAGCACTGGAGTTACTATTGTTGTTACCAGCGCTTATGCTGGGCATGGGCTTATCTTTTATGAGGTAATTACTAAACTTATACAATGCTTCAAAAAAGTCCGGTGTTAAGAAGGGTACAAACGGGAGCATCCCCCTTAATAAGTCGATAGGAAAAGCAGTACTAACAGGAGCATATTCATGATTCCTATTGACACCCTTGTCCATCTTTCCATCTAAGGCAGTGGAGCTAATTCCTCCCCAGTCTAAACTCTTTACCTCGCAACTCATAACCTTTTTTTGCATATCTTTCATTGCCGGATCCATGGACATACCTAAAGATCTTATTAAATAAGGCGGCGTGAGAAGGGCATTCGTTATTAAATCTTCTATAAAGCTACCAAAGTCGTCCATGAGAGATTCAGGCAAAGAGGGGCCTTCGGGTGTCATATGCCCCATGATAACATGCTGCAAATCAGCGCCATCAATATTCTTGACAACTTCGCCGAATGGTGGACGGGTTGTCATAGTTTGAATCAGCCGTGCTATAGAATCTTTCGTTCCCCGAAACATGCTTTCAAGCTCTGGCTTTGATGACAAAGCCATAATGGAGTATATCGAGGACATTGCACTGATTCTCTCGAGAGGGAAAACCACTCCAGTCAACGTGTCGTATTCCTCAGAGGATACCAGTTCGTTAATCATATCCGGCATCATCGAGTTGTAGAGTGTGGTAATTTTTTTGAAATCCTGACAACCAAAGTCTAGCGGAGCTGCTTCGTAGTATGCTACTGGTATCGCTATAGCTTCGACGGGCGGTTCATCCGTATTCTCGTCTTTGATTTTAAAAGAACTATATGTCCTCTCCTCTTTTGCTATCACCGATCTCGGATTCGTTATCAATTGCGCCATATGTCGAGTGATATTACCGTTGCGCGCTGCGGCTTCTGGCAAGACGTACACCAACCTAACCCCAAAGGTATACTTCGTTTTTGTAAACAGGTACTTAAGTCTCCCTTCCATTGCTTCTTGCAAATTCATCTTTAATTCTTCGAATACTCCTTGTGGAGCGCCGGCATTATGTGGTGTAGCTAGTGCCCTAAGTCCATCCCAAAATTGTCTTTCTTTCTCTTCCCCTCTCATTATTGTCATAACGGCAGAACTCTTTGCGAAAGATACAAAAGGATTCTCACTTACCATCTTATTCCTACTAAGCGATTCAAGTATAACCCCTCTGGATGTGCTGACTTCTCTCACATCCATATTCCAGTTTTTTTCTGGGTCTGGTATTTTTTCATGGCGATCGTCAGCAAATATTATATCTTCGCCCATATTTCCAGAGTCCAAACTCATAGGATTGCTATCAACCAGATTAAATTCAACTCTTCTCCCGGTGTCCTCAACTGGCAATAACTCTGGAGACTCTCCCCCGTAAAAAATATCTGGAAAGTATCTTATTGAGTCACGCTCCGCAGTCCTGTGTGGCCAGCCTATCGGCTTGGGGGGGTTGGCACCTCGCCCCAGCGCGACGCGGCCGACAACGGCTCCGTCGCGGCCGGGCAGCAAAATGATCGCCATATCCGGCCAAGTAAGCTCCGCGTTGCCTACATCGTGCAGTGATAGAGCACCACCAGAATACAATTCGGGGATATTGCCGGGAGGGCTTATTCTGCCAGAATGCGTCTGGCCGAGGATATTCTCAACGGGTGCGCCGATCGGAGAACTCAATAGGAGTTCCCCTGATCCAATATGTATGTTGTCATCGAAATATTTGGACAGGCCTATTGTGTCATATTTAATAGTCCTGGCAGAGATTGATTTCCTTCTTCTAGATGCTGGCCAGTAGCCGGGACCGCCGTGAAGCCACCATGGACTAGATGTCCTTCCCCAGAACGATTCGTACCTTCTTTTGTCCACCCACTCACCAAGATAATTTTCAATAAATGCGATAAAAGAAGTTTTATCTTGCTCATCGAATAAGTTAATTCTGCCGCTGCGAGTGATAAGCGGAATGGCTGCCGCGGCGACACCTTTGTTTAATGCCCAAGAGCCTCTCAGATACATCCCATTTGCTTTATCACTATTAATGCCTGAATGTTGTTCTGGTAGGTATTCAGATGTTGTTGTGGAAAAGTTACAAGAAGCGGGAATCTGGCCAGCGTGGGATGCAGCAGCCATAGGTGGCACCCAGCCCCTAATCACAGACTCATGTAAACATGCAGCAGAATATACCTTAGAAACAGTAATCGCAGGCGTGCCTGCGCCGCCTGCGCCGGCGGTGGACTTACGATTCCCCCGAACAAAGCCGTTCAGGAAATTCCGCAATCTTCTTGTTGCTACCTCTACTAATTGCTCATATGCCCCGCTGCTGAATGGGCTTACGTTAACATTATTAATACTTCGTACATTGCCGGGCCCTTGGCCGTCATTAGTAGAGTCGCTTCTGACGGTAGTCAAGGTTAAATTTACCCTCTGATTTCCCCACCACGCTTCTTCCCAATACGGAACTTGACGTCCACTGATTTCTCTCGGTGCAGGAATGGCTGTTCTGTAATAATTGCTGCAATCTTCGGCGATGCCGGCGTCTTCGGATGAACAGTCCGGATTTGATTCAGCTATGGTTGCCCTGATATATCCTATTAGTGTTCTTTTTAACCATACGTCGTATACAACACTGTACCTTCCTCTGAGTTCGTCATCCTCACCGGCAGTAGAAACTCCAATGTCAATTATAGACTGCACCTCTTCCTCTGTTATACCTGCGCCGGCTAAGGCTAATTCTAAGCCTCTTATATCTAGATGTTCATCAACTAGAGAATTCAATCCGTGCTGTAGTGCAAATTTCCTTCCTTTGTTTAGATACGAATATCCGGAAGAATCCACAATAACTGGACATTGCAATGTTTCGGGTAAATCGTATTTTGCAAAGAATTCAGAATCCAAAGTAATGTCGGCACTAGTACCATCCTCTTCCTTACCTCTAAGCTTGTAATCCACCCTCGTGATGACTACCCTTACTGGAGTTGCATAATGATTTGTATCAAGCTCTTCTGTGTTCTCTACCCCAGATGGACTATAGCCCATGGGTCTGCCAATACGGCGGCCGGCTAATGTCTTATCATAAGGGTGTCCGGCGGGCCCGCTGGGGATAGAAGCCAGCGTGCTCTTAATACGGGGCATTTCATCTGGATGGTGCAAAGATTCACCGGGGTTCTTAAACGTGAACATGTCATCATATACAATATACTCTGTCCACTCTTCCCACACACAAGTGGCAGTCGCAAGGGATCTTTCGCCTGACGATAAAGAATACCTTATGTTGTCCATCAAACGAGTTTCGTTTGGAGGTGAAGCACCTCTAACCTGTCCATTCAAGAAAGCATTAAAAAAGTTGCCGGGATTATCTAGCCCAGCATTTGACAAGTTTCCAAGATAAGCGCCTGCTTCCATCAGTGCGCTGTTTGACGACATCATCCATGGCGCAGAAGGGTCAAGTGGGTGATGGGGCTTTCCAATTAGATCGCCGGATGGGCCTTTCATTTGAACCTTGCCCATGCAAAGCCCTCTTTCTAGCTTGGGGAAATCTTCCTCGTTTGTCCGGAGTTCTTCCTTAAGGGGGTACCCATTCCAACTAGAGTTATCTGCAGTGACACTTTCCACGTACGTGCCTGTTGCTGGAATTATAGATTGCATCCACTTTTCCAAGACAGCCTCGCCTGGACTATCGCCCCCTGGCATGCCATGGATTGTAATCTTATCCATAGGATATACCTGCTCTACATATGACTTTATTGGCAAGGTTGAGATTGTTTCATGAATTGTCTGAGTGTGTGCTGCTTTCGCCTCATCGCTCATGGGGCTCGATACGTGTGTTTGATATGTTTTATTAAAGGATTCACTATCCGCGCCCTCAATGTCCGCGCGGACTTGGCAATAGTCTGCTGGTACCACAAAATAATGCACCTCATCTGGCACTCTCATATCTTGGTTTCGCGAATGGTGATGAGATTGGAGACTAGTCACCCTTTGAGCAATTGTCGCTTTTGAGTTCCCAGCAAGAGAGAATATTCCCTTAACTTCGGCATCATCGTTGAATTCCGCATTTGCAATTCCTCGATTTATCCTCAAGTACTTCCTGTTCCTCTTTATAAACCTGGTTGGGAATCTATAAGAAGTTTTCGGCATCATATAACAAGACGCTTGTTCGTCTTCGTCAAAGACTGCGCCAACCATGTCACACAATTCTTCATCAAAACTTGATTTATATGCAGAATTTATAAATTCCTGTACTTCGCCTATGTTAGCCAATTCCATAGGTGTGCTGTCTGTAACAGTATCCTCATTTATATCTATGCCAACGTTCTTAGTATAATTATCATCGGCTGCACCAGCGAGGGCGTCCATAGTTCTCAGCTCATCGACTCTATTTCTTATTGCCTCTGCCGTAATACCAGCTGAAGCAAACTGGTTCATGCCTTCTATCCTTGTCGCTGCATCGTCAAGCCAATCTACTTCAGTTTCTGGATTTATTGTGCTCAATTCAACATCTTCAAATGTATTTTTGGCTCCTATGCCTTCTACCCTTACGTAACCCTCTAAGTAGAAATCTCCCTTTCTCTTAATATTTTCTACATCAGGAAGCAGCTGTGGTTCGGGGGCGGTGACGCCGTTGGAGGTACTTAGACGTGGAACATCCCTCCTGTTCATTCTCGTAAGAAAGTTAACAGAAGGAGACTCAATTTTTGTACCAAATACCTCGTCTATTAATTCTGGAGTTGTCTTTTCCCTTTTTGACAAGCCTTCTATATCTATGGACTCGCTTTTTTGATACAACCTTGTCTTAAGAATCTCGAACAAGGCAGAAGAAGAATCTTCTAGCTTAGTCAGTCGCTTTATTTCTGCGTAAAAGGTATCCTTTAAATTAGGCACGATAGTTATCTTTTCTAAAGAAGCATTGACAAAGTCTATTAAATAGCTCTGCATGTTTTTGTCCTTAAACAGCTTCTTGGCACTAAACGAGGAGAAAGATATGCTACCCCTAAGAGCAAATTCTATCAAGAACACATCTATCAGCAAACTAACTAAAGCAGCCATCATACCCTTTTCGAAGGGGCCCGGTTTCAAGTAATCTATTTTTGTTAATGAGTTTTCCGGCTTCTTAAACTCGGCGGCAACTGCATTTACGGCTTCTTCCACAAACTGCTCAAAATCTATCATACCCTTCTGTATTCTTATGCATCCTGTCTCAGCATCTATAATCGTTTTGCCTCTTATGTTTGAGTCCAATTTTGGATGCTCCGATATATCGAAGATAGGACTTCCAGATAACTGATCAAATATCTCCTCATAAAACGCCTCTGTTGCAGGCTTGTATAGCACGTCATGGGCTGACTCTCTAAAGCTAGCTAAAGCCTCATTATCAATAGAGCCCTCTCTTGAGTCGAACGGAAACCCGTACCTTTCCATTTCTCTAGAATACATATCGTGCATGAGTCCTGAGAATGTCCAACTTCGAATATTTCTTCCAGCTGGAAGTTCCCCTATCTTCTCTTTCATTTCCTCGGAAAAAACATCACATTCTCTATATATGGTTGTTTTCTTAGTCAATATTCCATCATATATCGACAAACTATAGTAAGGCAGCCCATTGCCAGGCAAATCAGTATACACTAACCTAGCATTTGTATCTTCTTCTCCCTCGCGGACAATACCAAAAGCCGGAGGGGGGGCAGAACCTGGTATCGGTATCCTCATAATAAAAGACTCTCCTTCACCTGAAGATTCCCAGTAAAAGTTTCCCTTTTCTATCTCGGATTCGGGATCCTCTCTTTCCCTCGCTATTTCTTCAGATTTCAGGAAAAAAGACTTAATTGTTGGAGCAACCACGGCTTCTGTTCTTTGTTTGTGGTTCACTTCCAAATCTCTTAAAATGTCATCCCTCAATTCCATTATTCTTGACTGTATGTCCTCTATTAGCACCTTTTCGAATTCTGCAATTGCCTCTTGGCCGCCAGGGAGCGTTGTTGCAGCTTCTATTTTTTCTAAGTCTCTTCGTTTTGTTACAGTGCCCGGTGATGCGAGGGCGTGAGGGGGGTTCTCTTCAGGATCAGGAGATTTTGTTTTCGATGCCATGGTTGCCGATAGCGATGGTGCTACGGATTTAGTGTCGGGATCAGTTTCTTGTGGAGCGAGCCCCAAAGTCGAATTATCATTCTCTTTATTGAGTGCTAACCAGCCGTCTATCCTGCCCTCCTCAACTTTCCAAAATCCCTTAGAAGTAAGCTCCCTGATTCTTTCTGCCTCGGATAGTTCAGCGAAGTTCGGGTTCAAATTTGCAGATATTATCTTGGGTATTGAAAAGTCCGATCCAAATACTCTTATCCTTACTTGATTTCCATTCTCGTCAAGCTCGTATCTAGCTATTTTATAAATAAACTTTTTGTATAGTGACTCTCTCGCCCGGTATCTATCATACATGTCTCCAGCCAGGAGGCCTTGGCTTCCCTCAAATAAAGTAAATATTTCTATTGCCTCTTCAGCTTTTATGCGGAGAAAAGAGTTAAATTCAGCATCGCCTTGTCGTAAAGATCTTGAATTTGTATCATATAGTGCAGGAATAAACCCAACCACCTCCCTCAGAAAAGATGATTTTGGTATACTGAAGAGCGCTCTCGACGCAGTCTTAATCTGATTAGCGAAAGCTGGAGGCAAATCAGATATTATCGCATTCGGATCCGAAAAGTCCAGAGGATTAGGTATTGCTTTCTTTAGTGGGTTTTCGCTGGCCAAACTCTTAAATGCCGCGGCTCTTCTTTCAGCATCTGCTTTCGCTATATCCAGTGCGCTTCTTATGGCAGATGGAGAGGCTCCGTCTGTGAGCAGGGCATCCCTGAGGGTTGTGTCTGTCTCTGGGCATATCCGATTTGCGACTATAGAATCTGGAATTCTTGATATCTTCTCACAGATTTCAGGATCCAGCATGCCGCCAAGCGTGCCGAAAAATCTAGCTGTATCATCCTGATTGGGAAAGAAAGATATCAACTCGGGGTGGCTATTTCTAATTAGTCCCTGGACATACTCCATCGTATTAGGTAGCGGAGTGCCGGATAGCATAGAACAAAGTTCAGAAGGGGTAAGCACGTTTGATATATCAGTAACCAAGCTCGATACAGTATCCCCAGAAACGTTTGCATCTGAAATTCTCTCTGGCGGTATTCCAAAATCAACCAACCCCTTGAGAAGCTTAGCTTGCGCTGCCATTTGTTTCGGCTCTTGTTTTCTTAATAATTTTAAAAATTCTTTGTCAATTCCAGAGGCAGGGCGAGAAGGATCGATTTGGTGAGTAGTAAAATATGCCTCTGAGCCGTCATCATGATTTTGTATTTCTTCATACAGGTTTGCTATACCATACATTGCCGCGTCAAAAATCTCATCACAATTCGGAAACTTTATCATGTCCAGCAGCTTCATGACAATTGTGCACAACATTCTTATCATCATTTCAGCTAGTGCCATCAATATTATTGGATATATGACATATATATCGAAAGTTGGTATCTTTGGCCACTCAAAGTCAAAATCAAAATCCCACTTAAACTCAATTGGCCAAGGAATAGCTGGTACGCACTGTGCATATTCGCACATCAAAGCCTTGAAATCAAACGTTTTAATAAACTTTTGCCAAACCTCTTCCAAGGTACAAAGCTCTCCTAGAGGGAGAATATCGTTTATATCGTATGTCTTCCCCCTCTCGACTTTAATAATATTATCTTTATTTTCAGAAGTTATCATTGCCTTTTCAGTTATGATATCCGAAGTACGTTTAATGCTACTGAGAAGTTTCAGTTCCGACGTATTGAGCTTTCTTGACACTCTATCTAACGAATCACTGGTTCCTGAGCCAAAGAGGCCTGAAGCCTCTTGGCGTTTCTTGTATCCGTCAGGTGTCCTTGGTTTAATTCCAGGCTTCGGTAATGTGTACCTTGTTACAAACGGGATTGCCTTTGGGGTGTTTATCTCGTCGCATGTCGAGAACGTTGATGATGCAGGCCTATTAATAAATGAATACATTTCTTCTAAATGCAGTAAATATGCCATAGTTCTAGCGTTTGCCCAGATACCTTTTGAGGCTCCTACCTGATAGTCCTCTGATAGCTTTGATAAAAGTGTAGTGTTTAACTTATCTTCTTCTGAAGTGTTAAACGGATGATTTCTGTTGGGAGTTGCATCTTTCGGATCGCTGGGATCGCCGAAGGAGCCGGTAACTTCTGGTTTATCTGGGTTGTATCCGAATTGGGCGACAACCCTAGCTTCATAATTATCAGAAACTGGTGATATAAATTTTATGTAGCCAAATATTTGCGCTCCAGTGATTTGTCCTTTTTCGTTCTTTGTCTCTAAAAAATCAATAGCCAACTTAGATCCGAACTTATCCTTAAACTCAAATCCATTTTTCTCTACAATTCTCTCCATTGCCCCTATGACGGATTCAAGGTTTCTTGCTTCGAGATCCATATCTATCGGAGGATAGAATCCTCCGGCATCTTTCAACTTTCCTTTCGGGCCCGCACCTGCTTGCCACTCATGAAGTTCTTTTGAAAATTCTCTCATTTTAGTTGCAACAGCTTTAATATACTTTTTGAATGTACGAACCTCGTATGTTTTTCGTGCTGGGAAAGTTGTCTCTTCAGATGCAGTCTCCAGCAATGCACCCATTTTTTCAGAAGCTGCCCACTTTGCGTCGGCGCCTCTTCTTTCTTGCTCTCGGATACCTCGCTTCCAGGCATTTCTGATTAATTTTTTCTTGTTTTTGCTAGCATTTCTAACTACTGATGATACCTTATCTTTCACCGCTTTCTCGGCATTATCCATCATCTGCCGCGTGTCGCCGGATAGTGCGTGAAGCGCCGCATGTGGATCTTCAAGAAATTCTCCAGCAGCATCTATATAGTCAATTGCTTGCTCGTACATCAGTCTGCCATTGTAAATAGCATCAGACACAGACATTGCCGCGGCTGAGGTAGAACTGCCGAATAGCATTTTCTTTTTCCATATTGAAAATTTAATTCTATACACATCTCCGGGTTTCAGGCCTGGTGGGACAAAACCATGGTTATCCTCCAATGTACTTATTAGGGGAAGGGATGCGCTTCCGATCGGTGTTCTTTCTTCCAGAAGCCTCCACAACATAGCATCCCCAGAAGGATCTATCGTTATTTTAGAAGTTTCTTTTATTTTCGCCCCCCAAACATCAATAATTCGAGGATCGTCGTTAAGAACGTTCAGTGGACCCCACGTGAATGCTTTTGCATAATACTTGTAAACCTTTCGAAGAGCTTCAATTTCTTTTATTTCTATATACTCTCTCCAAGTACGTCTATCGTTCGAGCCGGTGGGAGGCGGTTTTGAAAAATCAGGTGGCTTTTTTCTAGTGTACTCCGTGTCTACATACACATAAATATATTTTTCGTCTTCCCACGGTTTCGTATCGGATGTTGGGGGCGGACTGCCAAGCTCTCTCAGCGCGATGACAGAAATATCTCCACCAGATGCAGTTTTGTCGTCTGCCACATCTGACATATCCTCTGCTCGAGTTCTGACATACTGCGTTGCTTGGTGCAAGTCACTATTTCTTTTCGGAGGATCTTCGACGGCAGTGTTGGACATCTTGCCTTCGAAAACCATACGACGGGGAACGTCACCAAAGCCATTATTATAGAAATGAGGAGTGCTAATATCTCGGTAGCCGTGCATCACTGCCATCGTGGCCTCGCCAATGACTCCCAGTTCACGACTGAAACCTTCACTAGTGCCGCTTATTGTCTGATTTTGTACATCAGGCTGTGCGTTCGTATCATTCCCAACTCTCTCCCAATTCAATACGTTCCTGCCATACTCGACTATTGAATCTCTATTATTCAATTGATATGTCTCTAGCGCAGCTTTTAATTTTGCATCAAACTTAAATCCGTCTTCCATTCCAAGCTTTTGGTTTGCGGAGCGCGATGGACTTGTTCTTGTTTTCTTACTTCCAAAAAACCCCCTTTCAGCAACAGAATAAGAATCCTGGGGTACCACCTGTCCTAGGAGGTGCTTGAAAATTAGTATCTCGAACCCAGATGATTTGAGGATATAACCTGGATTGAATTTGACTACGCGATAAGTCGGCTTTTCGCGGCCGCCGGATGGGGGTTTTACTTGTACTTTAATGTTGAATATATTTGCCATGTAATATCTCAGTTTGTTGTGTTGTAATCACTATAAATTTTAGCATTACCTTTAGCTGCATATCTAGTAACCCAGCTAGCTTTGTTTGCCTTATTTCCCATAATAGATACCTGAACTCTGCCTATTAAGTTTGTTAAATTTTGCATGCCAGCAATCGTAGCCGTCGGAGAAGTTGTAGTCATCGTTCCCAAGAAAAAAGAGCCGTGATTGTGTTGCATTATCGCAGCGTTAAAATTCAATTGAGTTTCAGCAAAAACAGCTAATACACCAGCCAACTCGCCTATATCCTCAGCTAGCTCCCTTAAGCCCGCTGCCAAAGTGAAGCCTTTAACTAGCGGCTCTTGTTCTATCCTGTTTCCATTGTTGTCATATCCGTTTCCAGCTATGAGTTCAATTCCTTGTGTTGCGTTTATTTTTCCGCCTTGCGAATTCCACACACCCTTTGAGTCGCCTTTTGCGCCCATGGTAACTAGTTTTATTCCCTCTCTCGCTATAACTCTAACTCCGTCTGCTTTCATGGCAATGGCAGATCTTGGAGATTGTCCTCGTGAAGGACTTTGTACCTTCATACCTGGGGCCAATCCAAAGTAATAATCTATGTCTGCCTTTTGGCTGATATATATACGTGCGGCGTCCATATACACACCTTTAAAGTTGGCAGGCTTGGGCTCAATGCCCTCATTAATATCTTCTAACAACTTTTCATTCCAATCCAGACTCTTATATTCGTCTGCAGATAATCTCGTTTCTATTATAGATTTGTAAATTGGATCCACATATATCTTGTCTGATTTGTCTCCTGGAAAGTGTGATAAGGGCGCCGGTGACATTCTACCTACAACTATGTCTATAGCTCCGGACTTTTGGTTGCCAACACCCCCATACCCAGAGCAAGCGTCATCCTGTCTGTCTCTACCCATAACTATCCAGGCATTATTATTTCTACCATCGGCGAGGGTGCCTGTTATGACACCATCTCCGTCGCGAGCATTGAATAGCGGAACATGTTCACTTAAGGCTTCGTAGCATACGCCTTCTGCTATTTTCTTTTCCCCTAGGGAGTCTCCGGTTTTCTTAACCATTGGTTTTCCTATGCTTCTGAGTTACTCTTACGACATCATACCTCAAAATCTGGCATATTTAAAAGAGTTATTATAATAATTACCTCTAACCTAAAAAATTGTTTCTTTTTAAAAACCTGTAACATAGGCTGGTTCGCTAGTTGTGTCTATGGAGCTGCAACTTTTTCCTTCTCTTTCTCTTTCTTTTCTTTTAAAGCCACCTTATATATAAGTTCGCCCAAAAACGCTTGACCCTTTGAGTTGGGATGCAATTGATCTCCATCTGGCTTATTAGATCGTCGAAACTCTCGTAGAAGCGCTGGTGGGCTTTGGCCGTCTCCCATGAATTTTTCAGTGTCGACTACCACATCAACTAAGGCACTACTTCTTATAAAATCATTAACTTTCTTATACTCGGGGGCCCAGCGAGATCTCTTTACCCTTTTTCCACTGACTCCGAAATCAGCAGGTTTGTGGGATGCCCACGGGATGATAGTTAAAGCAATTACTCTTATTCCTTTATTCTTAGCTTCGATATACATCGCCTTAAGGTTGTTTATTATCGAGGGGGCCCGCTTTCCAGACGCTAAATCGTTAACCCCTGCCATAATAATCAAGTCTGTCGGGTTGAGTCTTAGCGCAACTTGTAAACCTCCTGCCGATACTTTTCCGTCTATCTGTTCCCATACTATACCCACTGACTTGGGTTGCTTGCCCTCTTTTCCTGTCAAGATGTGCCTTGTTTGTTTACCTGCATATCCCAACTTGAAGACTTCCCCTTCACCCATAAGGTTTTTAATCTTCTTAGAATACCCACAGAGCCTAGCTGCTGTAGCTGCCGTTCCGTTGTTTTTTCTGTGATTTATGTCACTGCATGCAGCAGTTATTGAATCCCCAAGACAGACAACTCTTCTTGGATATTTTACGTTTGCATCTCTCTGGCCAGCAAAGTTAGAAAGAGTACTAGTACTGCTGGCGCCCATAAAGGATGCACCAGGAGGAATATCTGTACTAACCATCTGTACCGGGGCGGCTAAGGCGATTATTAGCCCAACTGTTCTTGGGTTCTCGTCTACATACCTAACCAATATCTTGTCTCCCGGATTATATAGTTTGCCAATTTGAACTACTGAATAAAACTTATGAAACCTGGATACCTCTAGCTGTGTTTCTGGTGGCTTTAATGCTGTGTGGAAGAAATCAACTCCCGCAGTGACTTCCATTATCATTGAAGAGTCTGGCGAGGTTTCACTATTCTGTGCAAAAAGAGAAGCATAAACATGGCCAGGAAGTTCTGACGCCACTGATTCTATACTTATAAGCCTACATGCATATACTTCGGCTATCAACTCCTCCGACACAGTCTCAATAGCTGACTCGTACGACTCATTAATAGACTTGTTATATTCTTTCGCGGAATCAATACTTCCGATACCTGGCATAGAAGCGGGTGGGGCCCCGGATGAGCTTGTGCTCTTTTTATTAACTAGAACATTTATGCTACCTGGTGATATGGGACTAGGACGATAAGAAGACATATCGCTTACGTAGCTGTGGTGCTGGATTTTGAGTCCGAGGCAGCAACCGGTTTGGGATCTTGGAGATGGGGGCCCAATATTCTCTTAATGTATGCTTTTATTTTTCCCTCATCTGGCAACTTAGTCTTCCTTCGGTAATATTTGACATGTTCATCAGTTAACCAGGCTGGCCTTGGGGTGGGCTGTACCCAATCAAGCTCTTTAATCCTCGACGCATGCACCTTATTAAAGCACCAAGTGCTTTTAGCCTTGATGCTAAAGTTCCTTGGGGGACCCTTACACATATGCTTTGCGGAGAAGCCGTTATGGACATAATAAGTTGCCCCCCCAGTAGGGTCTCCGTTCTTGAGACGAGATTTTAAAATGTCAACAATCCTAGTCACGGCTAGTGATAACCATCTGCCCTTTGGCGGCCGCTGTGAGGAGTACGGCCGTGATCCCTGCTTACCAGTAGTACTTTTTTTCTTGCCGATAGTGACTCCCCATGCCGATGTTTTGTCAGCTCTGGTGGAGTCTGCAGCCCAACGGCCAACTAAGTGAGCAGAGCCGACTCTGTTGATGATGGTATTGACAATAAATGTCGACTCATCTTTTATACCTATCTCCGACATCATAACAGTTGCCATTATAAGTACATCCTCAGACACCCCTATCGAGTTCGCCCATGCGTTAAAGTTGTGCCGGCTAATGCTATAGCCGGTACATTTACCCGCTTTCATCACGATGCAGCTGCCGATTTTATCGATCGGTATGGCATTGCTAGTGTCGATTTTGCCGTTCTTCATTAATGGGGCGGAAGCGGCGCCGAGAGGAACGATAACGCCCCCCCCGGGACCAAAGGCATTCAATGGATTATCTAAGCCTCCAGATCCAACCGAGAGTGTTGCCACTGGCTTATCTATTAAACCTGTTGTCCTAGGGTTTTCGTCTATATATCTAACGCTGAGTTTGTCCCCGGGTGCTGGTACTCTGTTATCTGACACAATCGAATAAAATTTATGAAATCTTGAGACTCTCATACAATCTGTTAACGTCATCATTGATGAAATCTCAGTTGGTGGCTCTAGAGCTGAATGTATATTATCTACTGCTGCAGTGATTTCTAGAATTGCGTACGCTGGATCTAGCACATGAAGGCTACCTACGACGAAAAGAAACCCGTATACATGCCCTGACAAATTTGCCTGTATGGCTTCTTTTGAATTTGGAATTATTCTCGCGCTGTAAACTGTGGCAATGTACGCTGTACCTTGAACGTTTTGAAACTTGGATTCATGCCTTCTGTTGGCTAACTTGTTTTGCTCGGCGGCGGCATCAAGTGGACCCTCGAAAGGGCGAGTATTTACGGATGCGCCTGAAGACGTTGTGCCTCCTCTATCCACAATGGCATTATTGCTTCCCGGTGCCAGCGGTGCGGGGGTGTAACCATCTATCGCCACTTTCAGTCCTCTTCCGATTCGTTAATGATATCAAAAAGCTCGTCCCTGTCCTCAGCTGTCAAGCCTATATTATTGGCTTCGCCTTTAGCTACTAGCGCAGCTATCTTCACTAGTTGCTCGTTCGATCTCTGCAGGGTTTCTAAATATTTTGCCGCTATTAAGCCTGCCTCCTTGTGCCTGTCGCTACCAGTTTGAATATACTTCATCAAAGTCATAAGAAGAGATTTTGTCGCGGCCCTATCCTCATTGACATTTGATGTTGCTTGGCTTATGTAGTCTTTTAACTTCTTCATGCTGTAATTAGACGTCTAAAAGAATTTAAAGGTTGCCTCTATCCCATTTATTCCTAAAAAGTCTATATTTCTCTCTCATCTTATTAAGATTACTAACAACTTGCTTTGTATTTAGTCCCGTTATTTCTCGGAGATATAAATATACCGCCTTCTTGTTGAAGATATCTATGTTTTCAACGTTATTCAGTAGTATTTTAACAGCCTCCAGTACCCTCTTTTCATTCTCTTTTAGGGTATCCACGTCCCACTTATCTACTTGCGTCAACAACAATCTCCAGAATTCAGCGTCCATTCTTTTTTCCAAGTATGTCTCTTCCGTAGAAATAACCTCTGTCACCCCTGGCTTGCCAAGTTCAACCATCTCCTCATAAGATACTTCTTTTTTTGTGCGAGCAGAATTTTTCTTGACTCTGTGGATAAACCAATTTTTGGTAACGACGGAAAAATATGAAAAGGCTTTGGATCCTTTCGATGCATCAAATTTATCTAGGATAGTCGTCAGCCAGACTTTACATTCGTCCTTGAGGGCATCAATATTTGGGAGGGTGGTAAATTTATAAGTGTAGATTATTTTATCTACCATCTCATCAAAAGCTGGTTGTATCCACTCTACGTACAACACTGTCCTTTCTTTTATGCAATCTGTCGCGACATATCTTATTATCGCTGCTTCATGTTCTTTCGTGAAATAATCATTCTTTTTCTTCTTTCTTCGTGAACGAATTCTTATCTGCTCGGACATTTCAGCCATCTTGAGTTTCCCCCTCTTCCTCTTCCTCTTGTAAGGTATATTCTGCCGATGTTGGCAGTATATCCTTAATGCTGACAATTTCTGCCATTAATGATTTGGAGTGACTCATAAGCTCTTGTAAACTACTGTCTCCATAATACATTTCAGATTCATGAATAGCGTCGACGTGAGTCTCGAACCCTGCCAGATTCGCCCAAAGAGTTTCAAGATTTTCTGAAAACTCTGACATAGTACTCAGGAGCCATCGGACGTATAGCGCCGCAAAAACATTAATGATTCCGGACACTATTAGAAACACCATAGTAATAGTCATTTAGCTTCAACCTCCTTAAGCGCTCTCTTTTCAGCCTCGACTTCTTCTTTCGCAGACTTGATAAAATTTTCTACCACAGATCCTACTTTCTTGTTCTCAGCACGTACAACTGGCGCCAGGATTAAGGATGGTATCCTCTCAATACATAGCTTCTTGTGGCACTTCTGACAGTCTGTTCTTGTCTCGCTCATCATATGGATTAAGACGAATTCCTCTAAACACGCACTACATTTATAAGTGTATCTGGGCATCAGTCACTACCAACTGTAAAGTTGTTTTCCTCTGTTTCGTTAACATCAATAACTGGCGGGTTATTGACTATCAGCTGCTCATTCTCATCAACCTGAAATGTGAATGTGTTTAATATCTCTGTGACATCAGATTGATTCATTAGGCATTTTTGAAGCGCCATCATGATGGCACCCATAGCTTGGTTAGATAGTTTCATTGTATTTCTCCTTTTAGTCTTTCAAAGCACTCTTTTATTCCGGCCTTGATAGGTATTTTACCACTCCAGCCGGCTTTTTTAAAATTTTTAATATTTGCTTTTGTTTCTGTTACTTCTCCAGGGCGGCCGGACTTATATTCGAACCGCAAGCCAGGAAAAACCTCGAGAACTATGTCCCTCATTTCGTTTAAAGATATATTATCTCCTGTACCGACGTCGAACACTCTACCCCTCAAGTGAGGCATGTTCTTCATACTATGCATATTCGCGTCTACTACGTCATCGACATGTGCCATATCCCTTCTTTGGTTTCCACTTCCAGTTATAAACGGCGGCCTATTCTGCCTAATGTATTCCATCCAATTTGAGACAGCAGTAGCATATGTTCCTTCTGCTTTCTGATCGTGAGAGTAGACATTGAAATATCTCAGACTTACAGTCGGCACATCATATAAATCGTTATACATGACAGACTCTAACTCTCCTACGTACTTAGACAACGCGTAGGGATTTGTGGGGCCGGCGCCGTTACCTTCCACAGAAGATGAACTCGAATATATTAATGATGACTTGGCAACCTTAGCGAATCTTAAAGTCTTCGCTGTACACATAATATTGTTTTCCATTACCTCCACAGGATTAGCTACGCTATATCCAACGCGGGGGATGGCTGCTAAATGAAATATGAACTCTGGCATGAATTGATAATACTCTACTGGATATCCATCACATATATTTTCACCTGGTAGTTCTTTCCCGTCGAGAATACACCCAGTTAAATCGATACCAGCAACGTCATAACCCTCCAGCTTAAGCCTCTCGAATAGATGACTACCTATGTAGCCCTTGTGTCCTGTAACTAGTACTCTCACTGCCCCTCCCTGGATACCAGGATTGCGCGGACAGACTTCCCACCAGGAACATCGGCGTGTAAACTGGTACATATCCTGATAGCTTCATCATTGTCCACGTCAACATAGATACTCCTAATCCAGCCGTCAGATGGCACTTGCAATACTGGTTTGTACCCCAACTTTTTAAATGGGGCAGGGTTAGACACTGGAGTTGCAATTAAAAGCTTAACTCTGAACCCTATACCTTCATAACGCTTTAAAGTTTTAGCAAAATCATTTTCGCTATTATACATTTTTGGATGTACTTCGAGCAAAAAATGAGTCTCTCCCTCGTTTTCTTTAAAGAAGTTATATGCCCCGTTAAATACATCAACCTCGTGTCCCTCAATATCCATTTTTATAAAATTTGGATATATATTCTGATCCTTACAGAAGGTTTCTAGGGTAACACTTCGAACCCTTTCTTTCCTAATACTATGCTTTGTTTTGCTAACGCTATTTAAGTTTGGGTGCCTGGCTATCCAAAAATCTCTTTCCCCATTTGTGTCCGATATTAGAAGATCACTTGTATTGCAATTTTCGAAACCATTGCTTATCAAATTTAATTTTAAAAAACTAGCGTTATGAGCATCTGGCTCTATTGCATACACGTTTTCCGGATTTCCACAGTTTCTTGCCATAAACATTGTCGCATATCCTATATTCGCCCCGACATCAATACACGTCATGCCGGAGGTTACGACTGAATCTAGTGTGAGCATGAACAATCTCTCTCTTGCAAAATTTGCATTTTTGCCATCAGTGTCAGAGCCGGCTAAAACTATGCCTATTCCGCCATCAGATGTATCCAAAGTCCAATTAAATCCATCAACTCTCTTCTTTACTATCATTTATTTTTTTTCCTTTGATCTTATTAGCATTATAAGAGTCGTAATCAGAAAGCCATCTTCTACTCTTGAGCTGCTTGGGGTTCATATAATCTCTCCAGTCCTTTATGTCTTGCGGAGTACTCCAGTTCTCGTCATAACAAAACGTCAAATACCTGTCAGGCGGCCCTGGCAAGGTATACTCTTCTCCTCGATATTGAAACACTTGGGAGTTATTATAAAACTCGATTGGATAATGAAACAACTTTGCATGCATCATTCCGTCTTGTTCGTACACCCCCTGCAATTGCATTTTAACCCCTCCATAGAAAAGGCTCATCTTACTATTCAGCCCTCGTTCTTTCGATCGTACGACAACCCCCTCATCTATAAATTTCTGCCTAATATTCTCTACCCCAACTTCTAACATTTTATGTCCGTCTATGTGACTGTCGATATCATCATCCCATGGAATAAAATCACCAGATCTGTAAAATCCTAGAGCCGTACCGTAAGTAAGCCAGTACTTGATATCAAAATGATTGACAACTTTCTTGTATATTAACAAGATTTTATTGCAGTTGTCCGGGTTGAGTCCCGTGCTGTCCCATAGGACATGTTGGTTAAACGCCGCGTCAGGCATGCCACTTAGTTTCCTTACCTCATCTTCTGTTAAATTCTTCATGTTAATTTTCCTCCGCATTGATCTTCATCCCACCTGCCAGATTTTATTAGTTTAGAGTATTTTCTTTGATACTCTTCCGGATCTCTGTATTTCACTATCTCGAGAAATTCTGATTGGAACGTCTCTATCATGTCCTCTAATGCCTTTGGTTCTATATTAGATAGTGATATCTTAGATTTCGTTGTATCAATTTCGCGAGCGTCTTCTTTCGATATTTTTCCAGAGTCCAGCATATCATGATAAAGCTCAGAGCCGGGGATGGCGGCAGCAATAAAAGCAGAAACACTTGTAAAGTCAAGATCATTCTTTACATATTCGAATCCTTCAGAAATCTCTTCCAGCGTTTCCCCAGGCATGCCTACTACTAATGTACCATGAGCAAACACACCCAGCTCTTTACACCTTTTTATCAATCCAGGTATGGTGTTCAAATTTACCGGCTTGTGATGTAACTCCTTCAAAGTTCTTGCCACGGCACTATCCATTGATAAAGTTATTTGATACATCCCTGATTCTGCCATAATAGTTATCAGTTCTTCTGTTAGTTTATTAATCATTGTTCCGTTTGGGGTACACCACAGTAAATCAAACTCCTTTATAGCTTTGAACTTTTCAATTGCATGTTTCATATCATAAGTTAAATTATCATCAGCAAACTGCAACTCATCTATTTGGAAATTGTCCTTAAGGTACTTAACTTCTTCAGCTATATTCGCAACAGATCTTTTTCTATGTTTCCACCAAGTATTTGTATTTGCGCAAAAGGTACAACCAACTGGACAGCCTCTAGTTGTCAACATTGGTAAAACCCTGTCTCCCTGTGGTACTGGCGAAAATGGAACATTAATATTGAAATACTTCTCCATCGGAAGCAGGTGGTACGCAGGAAATGGTATCGAATCTAAATCTTTTATGTTTTCAACCTGTTCATTGTAAATAAATTTATCACCCACAAATCCGACTAAGCCGTCAGCGTTAATATTTACAACACCATTCTCTAAATCCCCAACAAACTCAACCAGCCTTTCCTCGCCTTCTCCCCTTAGCACAAAATCTATAGTTCTCCTCTTATTTTGCTCTAAATCTAATTCGAACATTTCAATTGGGTATATTGTTGGGTGTAACCCCCCAACAAGGACTGTTGTGTTCGGGAGGCTTTCTCTCACTACCGAACTTACCTCATATAAGTTCTTCATATCTGTTGAAAACAAAAGACTTATTCCTACTATATCTGGATTTACTTCTTTTAGTCTTTCTCCAAGTTGTGATGGTGGTATGCCATATGTAACCATATTTCCACTATATCTCTCTATATCCCAGCCTTCTACACAACAATCGATGATATCAACATCTATTTTATTCTTTTCTAGGGAGGCAGCGATATATGATATTCCTAATGGAGGTATACATCTTTTCTGCATATATTTTGGTATAGTTATTGGAAGAGATATTAATAAAACTTTGACATTTTCCTTAGGAGCTTTATACTCTACATATTCTTCCAACTTAATGAGGAGATTTTTCTGTTTCGAAGTCTCCTTTTTGTTAGCTAAATACTTTCTGAGATCATTAACACCTAGAGTGTTGTTTTTCCTACCTATAAACTCATCACTCATGACTAAACGACTTGATTTCCTTCCAGACATCGTTTGTTTCTTCTCTAATGTACTTTATAGTTTCAGCGGACAGAAAGCCCTGAAGTTTCAGTATTTCATCTTTGCTTTTAAAATTTTTATGTATCGGTGGGACGCCTTCTATCTTTTCCCAGTCTTTTGCAAAGCTGTGATATCTGACAAGGTGGCCATTGCCTTCTTTTGCTGAATTAATAGCATGTAGCGCACCCTGCTTCCAATGCGCAAACTTCCCCAACCATAAGTCTATCCACTTCTTATCATTGGCGCCAGATGCTCCGACATACTTTATTCGGCGCTGTCCTCCCTCCTTTCTCCATCCACCGCCGGAGTATGAGTTAAAAGCGAATACAGGATCCCTTACTAGAAATATTGTCTTTTCCTCAATATTGTTCAAATATCCCAAGCCTCCCCAAGTCATACATAATAACATTAAATTGTCATTTTTCGCTTTTCTTAATTTCACATAAGCTTCTTCAAACATCTGCTCCTGATTTGGCTTTTTCCCTAAAAGAGATTCAAAGTGCGGGATAGTTCTTTCATCATAAATTTGTTTTTCTGAGTGTGTTGCTTTCTGTTGTCCCCCATCTGGCCGAAGACAAACTTTCCAATGGTTCATAGAAAACTGATCAGCTACAAAGCTCGATCCACTGCCGCCGGTTGAACTAATTACTATCATGTTTTATTCTCTCCTCTATTTTCTTTATTATTCCACTAGTAGAGATTCCAGGAGTCCTTGGAACATATCTAATTATTCCCATATTTATTGGGACACTTTGCTGCCTAAGGTGCTCTTCCGTTATATCGTCGCCGCGGACAACTAAATCTATACTGTTATTGATGATAAATCCCTCATTCATGACTAGAGGTGCTCCTCTCACTATTTCATCAACGTACTTACAACTTTCAATAATTTGATATCTCTCTTCTTCAGGAATTATTGGCTTTCTTTTATACTTTTCCATAGCTTTGTCAGAGTGTACCCCCACTATTAAGTATTCTCCGAACTCTTTAGCCCTTTTTATCAAATTTAAATGGCCAACATGAAACATGTCGGCAGCCATATCTGTGTACACACGAATCATTGAATGCTCTCCTAATCTTCCTGAAACTTTTATCGAACTTAGTGCTCATAGTCGACAATCTAAAGCTATTTTTTTCGTTAGCTATACCAGAGTATATCACGATTCCCCTATCATATAAAAAATCTTTTAACTGATTGTAATTCATGTAAGGATGTCTGAAGGCGATTATCGAATTCGAGGGATTCTGATTTAAACAATCTATTCCTATGCTTTGAAATTCCCGTATTATTAATCCTCTCCTTCTATCGAATAACTGTTTGTTATTATTCCCTCGCTCGAGGGTGCTGATAAGTGCATAAACAGACTGCACTGGGATAGTAAACGGCAATTTACCTTCACCGTAGCGACTCAAATCCCCATAATAACTCCCAACCCTAGTTTCACAATGTTTACCCCAGAGAACAACTCCCAAACCTGGCGTTGACTGCAAACATTTATTACTACAAAACGATATTGCTGCAATTCTGTCATGAAATCCAGAATAATCACTAGCTCCGAAAGAAGAGGTTGCATCAATAAAGAACTTTGCATTCGGATAAATATCACACATTTTAGCTAAAGAAAAGTGTTCTCCAGTACTTGTTTCGTTTTCTACGAAATATACATGCTTAGCGTTGTTATTCACTTTCATATCTTCCAATTGCCTACACTCAAGGTAGGAGCATTTAATAGAATATCTAGCGGCTATCTCCAGTGCCCTCTTCCCATACGAGCCAGCGTTGATGAACAGAGTGTTATCCGGACACAAGGTAGATATCATAGACTCCAAAGCCAAAGTGCCAGAGCCTCCCATAATCGCGATGTTCACATCTATGTCGCCGTACCTTGCCAGCAATAAAGACTGGAGTGTGGAAAAATCTTTTGAAAATTTATCAGTCCGATGGCAAACATCGCTACCAAACCACTGACTAAACTTAGTCCAAAAACTTGTGTTCGTTGGGCCGGGATTAAGAAGAATCTTTTGCATTAATGAACTCCTTGAACAAAAGAACATTCTCGATAGGCGTGATTGCCACCCTACTATTTTTCTTCGAAACCCTTATCTTAATGACTTCATGAATTCCGGGATAGCTATCTTCCAACTCTGAGCAGGGGTAAGCTCCAACCGACTCGTGACATCCATTGTCGAGGACATAGACATAGAGGTTAGATAATTTCATATCTCTTATCGTGTGTGTTATGCCTAAATGCATCAACAATGAGGCGTCGCCGACAAGGGCGATGACATCCCTGTGAGTATTCATCGCTAAACCAAGAGCTATCGAGGGAGATAGTCCCATACTTCCCTGCATATAAAATATATTTCTGCTAGTAGGAAACTGATCATATACATCTCTGGATATATATCCAGTATTTGTAACGAACAATGAGTCTTTCCCATGCTTTTGAAATATATGCTTTATAGCGTCTTCTTTACTTAACATTGTTATTCCCAGCAACAATTACGTAATTCTTATACCCTACAAGGTTTAAAAGCTCCTCATCAATCTCGCCCATTACCCTGTGTTGTTGGAGCGTGTGTCTGTGGCCTACTACAATAAGTGGTTCTACTCCGCACGGAATACACAAGCTTGTTAGCGGGTTTATAACATTTCCAAGCCCAGAATTTTGTATATAGACGCACGCTTTCTTGCCTGCCAGTTCGGCACCAAAGGCTATAGCTACAGCTTGAGATTCATGGGTGGCTATAACATTAGTATATCCTGAATTGATTATTTTATTTTGGAATTCCTTCAAAAGGCTGTCTGGTACACCTGTAAAGAAATTGCAGCCTATGCCTATTGCATAGTTGTAGACATCTTCAGGAGCCATACTTCTTTTGATTTTCCTTAAGCTCTTCTACCGCGATTAAGTCAAATATCTTGCTCATAGGCACAACATCCTCGTTTCCTGCAGATAGGCTGCCACCAGTTATCATTTTTTCGAACATGGATTCAAGCGCCTTCACTGCCGCTCTTACTGAATAGTTGGCATATATAGCCATGCTAAACCCCGCTTCGCCTAATTGCTTAACAGTGACTTGGTTATATGTAGTCGGTACACAAACTAGTGGAGTTGTCATACCTGCCGCGTGATACATGTCTGCAAATCTTAATACATTCTCTGGAGTGTTGTCTTTATTGTGGATTAGGAAGCCATCAATGCCTTCTGCAGTATACGCCTTGGCTCTTTCGATTGCTACGTCGAATCCGTGCCCCTGTATTAGCGACTCCGTTCTTGCAATAACTGCGAAATTATCTTTGCCGCTCTTTTCTATGGCAGCTTTTATTTTACCAACCATTATGCTTGTCTTTTCTAAATCCATCTTCATTCCGTAAAAAGAACATCGTTTTGGAGAAGGGTTGTCCTCGATGCACATGCCCCAGGCTCCGGCTTTCGAGTATTCTCTAGCCATCCTAATAGTGTTTATAGCGCTAGGGCCGCCCTCATCTGCATCTACCAATATTGGTACGTTGATCCTATCACTTATCTTACTTATCGCGTCAGAATAGTCTGCAACGTTTAAAATAGAGGCGTCAGGAAATCGATTCCATGCATGCATTTCAAAGCTGGATAGCCAAACTCCATCGAAGCCTGCGTTTTCGGCTAACTTTGCTATCATTGCATTGTAAGAGCCACACAAAACACTAACCCCTGGCTCATAAAGCAAGCCTTTTATTGTTTTCATATGTTTTTCTCCAAGAAATTATAATATTTTTGAGAAACCGACGTCATATCAACACTGTTGTCGCCGATTACGCCGTTAATCGTTGAGTAACTGTAGTCTACTTTCGGAGGATCATACAAGTCTACGGGAGAAAAGTCCCACTCCGTTTCCATAACAATACGGGCATTAGGGCCCGCAATTTCTCTTGTACCTCCGGTGGATGAGCATATTATTTCACACCCGCTAGCTCTCGCGTCGGCAACCACATTTGGGCAATGATCGAGCCATGCGAGATGAACAAAGTATTTCGATGTTTTATAAAGAGACAAAAGTTTCTCCACTGGAAGGTTTCCAGCATAATACACCCTTTCATGCTCAATTACTCTGTCTGTTGTACCGGCAACAACCATACAATCGTTATTGTCTGATTTCTTTAGGAAATATTTAATATTATCTTCTAATCTCTTGTGTGGGCGCCAGGAAGAAGCGCAACACCAGACATTTTCATATCTAGCTAGCAGTTCATTGTTTAGCGGCTCGACTTCTGATATCAACTCCATATCAGCTCCGTTCCTTATTACTGTTGAGTTTTCATGATATCCGAAATATTGAAATGTCAATCTCCTGTTGAAATCTGTTTGGAACACAACCCCCTTGGCGCCTTTGTACGTACTAAGAATATTTGAATTCTGCTTTCCAAAATCAAATGTCTTATTAAAGTATATTCCATCGAGTCTCTGAATTATAGGAATCTGTGGCAGCACATTGCGAGACTCTATAAAAGAAAGCTGTATGTCTGGCTTCTTAGTACTGTCGAATTTAACACCTTTCTTCTTCAGATACTTTTTTAGCTTTTTTCCAAAGTGGTTTGGGCCAGACGTTGAGCTGACGTCAACATTATCTAATAATAAATTCATAAATTTTCTATTTTTTCGTACGGTTTTTTATCTCGAAGCATATATTCGATTCTTATCTGATCATGACGATGGGTTCTATCAACCGATATGGGGTTTCTTCTATTATAAACGTACATGACTTCCATTATTGGCATAAAGTGTCTCTCGCCAGCCATCTCTACCATAGGATACATTATAACACGATCCCACGTAAATTTAAAATAACTGTCATCGACGTCCATCATATCAGCTTCCTTAATTTTTAAGAAAAGGCTCCTTCTGAACGTCCTAAGGTGCGACAATGTCCAGTCCACCTTTCTAATATTCTGCTCCCAAAAGCCAACTTGTATCTTTGGACGACTGATGTTGTGGTGCACATTGTCAATATAGGAACCCGAGGTTATCCATATGTCGGACGTGTAAAGCTCGTTGAGTCTTTTAAGTACCCCCTTGTTGGCTAGCCAGTCATCACCGTCCAAAGCAAGGACTATGGTGCCCGGAGTAGCTTCGTTTATTGCTCTTACTAGGTTAGGTAATGCTCTTTTGTTTTCTTTATTCTCTATATATCTGCTAGCAACTCGCGAGTCAGATAACATTTTGCCGGCGACATTTCCAGTGTTATCAGTCGAACAATCATTGATATATATCACCTCGTAATTCGTATATTCCTGATTTAATGCAGAATTTAAATTTTTCTTAACCCACTTTTCGCAATTGTAAGCTGGTATTATTATAGTGAAATGTTGTTCCATTTTGGAAATGCTTTCTCCCAGAAAAAAGACGATCGCGATTGCAAATATTCTTTCATCTCCTCCGCAGATGTATTGAACCAACCCTCGTCGCGGTGTTGTACATTCTCGTTCAATTCAAGTTTACATCCTAGAAGCTTTGCTTCGATGATAAATCTAGGACAGGTATCTAAGCCTACTGGCTTGAAACAAACACCTTCTGATTCTGCCAACTTTTCTAAAAAGTCTAGCGGATCGAGCCCGTTCACCACCTCGTATGATTTGTTGTGTTCTTTACACCACGCCTCTGACTCGGCAGCGCCCTTAACCCAGCTCTCTGATCCAAGCACTATCCACTTTCCATTCTTCTTGCCTTCATACTTCTTATTTAACGACTCCACTCTTTGAAAAAACTCTGCGTCGAATAAGGAAGATAACACATGAGACTTTTTAAAATCTACGTTTTCTAAAGAATTCTCGTAAATCCTTCTTTGGTTGTCAGACATAAAGAACACAGATTCCGCTCCATTTATAAAATTTTGCAACTTCTGTGCCAGAATTGTTTCTGAATATTTGCACTCTTCTGCTTCCATCATTTCATATAATGCTGGGTTCCGATACTTACAAAACTTATAATCGAACTCTACAAAAGTATATTTAATCTTATTCTCCTCCATTAAGGACATTACACCTTCTTTCAAGTTTGCGATGTTTCCGAACACCCAGCGCTTGTCCTTGTAGAACTCTATCTGCTTTTTTCCCAAAGAAGAGGAGTTTATCCCTATGACTTTCGAAGTTGGGGATGCGTTTATCAATGCCTGCAAGGACATCTCAGCACCACCAGTTAGTTGATGCTGAAAATAATCACTAACAAAGACTACTTCAGCCTCAGGCATCACAGTAGGAGCCACCAACGCTAAAGACAACTTCTCCATTACTGTCTCTTTCGCGAACTCTTGCAATACTCTTCTCTTATTTTTTTGAGCCATGGTTTTATACGTTGAATAATTATTATATACATTCCTTAATTGATTTTTAAAGCTAGGCTCACGCGGGAAACACCACATTGATTCTGGAATTATAATGTTATTCCATACTGCTGATTTTTGTACTGGTTGAATAGAATATTCAACCTTCGCAAAGAAGTCTCTCATCCTTTTTGTTTTCTTCCCTTTCTTTCCTTCCAATACCGAAGCTCGCAGAAAATCTAGATAACCGCTCCACGCCGGCGCGATTATTGGCATGCCGTTACATGCAGCCTCGAACAAAGGAAGCCCAAAACCTTCCCCATGTGCTGCAGACACCATGGCTTTTATCTTCTTATGAGTGTATAGAGACTTCATTTCCTCATTGCTCAAATTGCCGTGTAACAGATACACCTTGCACTTTCTGTCTCCATGTTTCTCAAGAACCGCTTTGAGCTTGCGATGCATCATATTTCTATCTATGAGGGATCCCCTAGAAAAAGCTGTCTTAAGTACTAACCCCACTTCTTCATCCTTAAACTCCTCCACAAACCAGTTTATCATGTTATCCATGTTCTTCCGCTCGCACCACATCGCAACAGAAAGAAAATTGAAATCATGTTTCAAGTCTAAATTAAAGTCATTATCCTTGGAGTAATCGCGCACTGGGTATGGGACTACCTCTACCGGTGTTTGACACTTTGCTTCTATTGTCTTTCCTTCTTTTTCAGCCTTGTGGGAAGTGTTCTCGAAAGCCCACTTAGCATGTTCAGATGGTACGATTATTTTATCCATCTCAAATGTCTTTGCTAGCCATTCTTTCGAAATCTTCGTAGTCTCTATTCCCGCAGTAACATGAACTGCATATGGCGCCTTCCTTTCAAACTCGTTTGGTATGCCAACATGGATGTGCACATCAAATTGAGGATTTTCATTATTTGCAGTATGCACAGCAGTTTTCTTAATAAGCTCCTCTATCTCTTTCGTTTCGGCAGTTATCTCTGTGCACCAGCTAGTAGATCCCCAATCCAAAGGAAGTATATGAATATCAACGTCGTCTCTTTCGCGCAAGGATCTATATACAAACCTTGAATGTTCTCCGTAGCCAGATTGTGTTAATATTGGCGCTTCTATTAATACTTTTTTCATGATACCTCTCTTAACTCCCATCCCTTATAATTCTTTCTGCTATCCCAGGATCCATGTTTCTCCATAACTTCAGATAAGATATTGTTCCACGTCTTAGCATAAGTGTCAAACCCATAATTCTTAATAACATGTGCCCTGCCTTTCTCTCCCATCTCTTTTCGCTCAGACTCGCTCATGTTATATATCTTCAGCATAGCCCCTAGAACGTCCTTCTTAGCGACTCTATCCTCATATATGTACGGTACACTCTGTGAGCCGATAATAGCCTTAGAGGCGGGTTCTAGCCCTATTCCGAACCAATTAACGCCGTCAGTGACTTGCTCTTGCAAGCCGCCTGTCATATTGACGATGATTGGAGTGCCGCAGGAGAGAGATTCGAGAGTAGCCAAGCCGAAACCTTCGGCGTCTGAAATGTTAATAGTGCAGTCTGCCATGTTATACAAGTCTGCTAGCCTGTCTGTGGAAGTCTTAACAGTAGATATCATCACTTCTCCATTTGTAAGTTCAAGCTCGGATAGTATGGCTTCCAAATCTTGCCCATTAGGATCTTTCGGTTCGGTATGCATAATTAGCACTGCCTTGTCATGTCCAACAATATCTAAAAAATCTTTAAACCAGAATATTAAAGATCCACTTTGCTTTCTTCTAGCATTTCTGTTGTTCCAAAAGAAAACAAATCTATCCTTAATTGTATTCTCCTTGAGGTTTATGACACCGGTGTCTACCAATTCCCTGCTATAAAAAATATTAGACGGTACAGCGTGTGGCAAGTGTTTGCACTCCACGTCAGGAGAAACTGTCCGGACGATATCGTCAGTAACTTTACTTATTGTCACAACTAAATCGTTAGAATCATAGTATGTCTTGTTATACTTTGGATATGGGTAGTTATCCCAGACATGATAATAAACCAACGGACACTTCTCTCTTATTTCGTTCTCCATTGCCCACAGCCAAGTCCAAAATCTAGGATCTGTCATTATCCAGACGACGTCTGGCTTCTCGTTTATCATTAACGATCGTATTAATTCTTCAGATCCGTAGTTGTCAACTGGGTATGTCACCCAGTCCGCGCCGTGTTCTGGGCTTTTGATAGGGGAGTAGTCGTTGTGTCTTATAGCGCCGGCAAGAGACACAATAGTGTATTTACCTGTAGCCAGTAAAGCTTCTATCATGTATCTAGTCTGCATGCCAACTCCAGATGGAGAATATGGGCTATCCGATATTGTTATTATCTTTTTTTTCTCTTGCATGTATGTTCCTGTTATCCCGGACAATGTTCCGTTTTGTAATATTGACATCTAGAGCATGATAACCTATTTTTAATAAAATTTTCAGCATTAATATTCTTTATTGCCCTTTCTAGGAGAGACATGGCGTTCTTTGTTTTTCTATCCCCGCTAGTGACTCTAAATATTTCCGCATTTTCCTTCTTTGCGGTTCTCTTCAAGAGAGCAAAGTGAGTTTCTATATGCTCCGGCGACATGTCATATTTTTTCGCATAAAAGTATTTATACAATGTAAGCTGATATGTCGCGATAGGATCCGTTCTCCTTTTCATATCCCATCCCCATGAGCAAGTTTTCCAGTCAATTATGTGTATTTTTCCATCTTCCGTCTTAAGAACAAGATCTATAAATCCTTTGAATTTCATCCCCCCAGATTCGAACATATCGATGTCTTCCATTAATTTCTCCTCAATTGACAATATTTCGTATTTGCCGAAAGTGTCCTTCACGGATGGTAAAATATACTGGCATATATTTTCCCCTTGAAGCTTCATTTCTCGTATCATCGATGGGTTTAAATCATACCCTGACGACTTTAGAGTTCTCAATTCTTTAAGAAAATATTCCCTAAAGAATTTCTTTGCATCGACGTGTTCATCGACTATCAGGATTTCACAAACAGAGTGTATTGCAGTACCAAAAGCAGTGTATTCGTTTCCGGTGAATGGTAGTATTTCTTCGAAATATGAGAGCATATGCTTGAACGAGCACTCATTCCATATCTTAAGTTCCGAGTAACTTATTCTGCCCCTACTCTTGTACTTTCTCTCTTTTATTAGCAATTGCGCGAGTTCGTTCACGGAAACTAGTTCCGGACTTTTTTCTTGGTGATGTACTTTTTGCGGTTGAAGTTGTTTCTTCGGCGGTGGCGTCGATGATGTCTTCTTTCTTTTGGCTGATTGTGTCCGTACTGTCTTTTCGGACTCTTGGGCTCTTATGTTGTTTCTTTTGGTTTTTTGGTTTTTCAAAAATCCACCTTCCGTTTAAATGTTGGTTTTTAGAGTTTGTCAATATTTCCGACGGGGATTCACTCAGAGTTAATGATGATATTTCAGCGATAGTGCTGAGTACTCCTTTCACATCCTTTATGTCGCATCTGACTTTAACATCACCTGCAACTCTACGCTTCGGCACCTTAGCTTCTACAATAAACTCTTCGTCTGTCTCAATAATGCTAAATTTAACATTGTTGTCGGATATTATGCTCTTCTCTCTCATTTTATTCTTCCTCCTCATTATAACTTATTTTTTCTAATATTGCAAACACATTAGGACTTATTCTCTTAACCCTCTGCAAATCTCTTTTGAGAAAGTATGCCTCAAAACAATTAGCAAAATATTCGCTCAAAGAAGTTGCCCCGTAGGGAGAGTAGAACAAGTTAACAGTAATAGCAGACAACATTGGGTACCCAACCTCGTTATATAAGAAGGAATCAAAAATTTTAGAATAATTTAGATTCAATAAATTAGCCAACTCAACATCATGCCCCTCTTCTTTTAGCATAAAATATAACCTTTCTCTTTTTCCACGAAATTCTGACTCTATACTGCCGTCCGAATATATTTCCGAAGAAATTTCATCTTCTATCGCATGTGCCACCTCGTGGACAATATCTTCCGTGATGTCTTCGACGGATGCTTGATTATTAGTGACGTAAATCGCTCCATCACTATACATAGCATTTAAACTTCTATCTTCTAAGTCCTTAAACTTCCCAATATATATAGAGTCAAGTCTTCTAAGAAATTTCTTCGGTACTGAAGCTTGGACTGATACTAATACCTTTTCGATGTCCACTGACGTCGGTAAAGGATCTTTCTCTATAACTAATACATCCCCCATCATTCGTTGTTTTCTTTTTCTAGAACTTTTAATATAGTTTTTCATTTGTTAGCTAGACTTTTATCTCCGGCGATAGCTCAGAAGAAACTACCTCGCCATTGTCCGTATAAAAGCCTTTACCCTTCATATCTTTGAATGTCATGTCGTTTAATGCCTGCTGGTACCCTCTTACCCAGTTTTCTTCCGCCACTACCAAAAGAAATTCAGGAAAATCTTCTGCTACCGTGTCTACTATCATAGATACTGTCACTTCGTCATTTTCAGGATTCTTTTTGTTGCCAACATAATTAACTAGTATTTTCTGAAGGTGACTTGTCTCTTGTACTGGTGTATCGATTGCAGTTTCTACTTCTTCATTTTCTGTAAATTTAATATTCATATTATCCTCTATTTTCTATAAAAGCTTTGCGGCAATTGTCGCAACTTTAGATCTTTCTCCCTTTATCAGTGTTATATGTCCAGAAATTTCCTCACTCTTGAGCTTTTCTACGACGTATGACAGGGCGTTGTTAGTTTCATCGATGTAGACGTTATCTATCTGTTCTATATCTCCCGTTAAGATTATTTTAGTTCCTTCTCCAACCCTAGTTAGGACAGTTTTTATTTCATGCTGATTCATGTTCTGCACCTCATCAATTATGATTATTGAATTAGCTATTGAGCGGCCGCGGATATATGTCATCGCTTCAATTTCTATTTTACCCTCTTGGACATACATGTCCAATGTCATCTTGTCATTTCCAAATAAGTACTGTAGATTATCTTGAATCGGAGCAAGCCATGGCATCATTTTTTCTTCCAGGGTTCCTGGTAAGAAACCTATGTCTTTCCCCATTGGTTGTACCGGCTTTGAAACTACCACTTTTTTATATCTACTGTCTTGGCCAAACGTTTGTTCCAGGGCTGCAGCTAAAGCCAGTAAAGTCTTGCCAGAGCCAGCTTGTCCGACGAGAGTCACGACTGGAACATCTGTGTTCATTAGTAAGTCCAGCGCGAAGGATTGTTCCTTATTGCGAGGGCGTACGCCCCAAACACCAGCTTTGAATGTAATTGGTTTAGACAGAGGAGCTAAGTGATTTACATATCTCCCTAGTGCTGTTTTCTTCTCATTGGAACTGGATACCATCATCACATATTGATTACTGTGCAAGTTGCAACTACTTGCTTCTAAAAATATTGGTTTATCTTCATAGAAGTTATCAATAACCTGCTCGTCTACCAAGTGAGTTGTGAAGCCAGAATATAACCCTTCGTCCGTAGTAAAGACTTTCTCTAAATCATAGTCTTGAGATAACAGGCCTAAGGAGTCACATTTCACCCTCATGTTGATATCCCTAGATACCACTATAACTTTTCTCTTCACATTCGAAGATTTCTCAGATAATGCCGTGGCTATAATCTGATTATCTGAATCTTCCAAATCCAAGTCATCTGGCAATACAAACGGATTATACCCCTTTACTGTTAAAAGTCCTTGCCCTTTCCCAAGTCGAACGCCTTTGGAAAGGTTCCCCTTAGATCTCAGAGCATCGAGCTTTCTTATTAGCGCACGGGCTTGAGAACCTACCACATCTTGTCTTTTTTTGTGATTGTCTATTTCATCTAGAACTTTAAGCGGTACCACAACATCGTTGTTTCCATAGGACTCTATAGAATTAGAATCTGTAAGATAAACGCTAGTGTCCAATACATATGTTATTTTAGCCAAGTTAATTCTCCGTATATTCTTTCATATACGTATAGTATATAGCATATTGGTTCTAGATTTTATCTTTTTTAAGCTTTTTCCACGGCGTGGGAGTTAAAATATATGTATTGTCTTGATATGTCTGCTCTTTTGGATACTCATACGCTTCGCTTATCTCTATATTCGCAATTAGTTTTTCGCCTGAATTGTATCCAAAGATGCTACACATTATTACAATTATTTCTATCATGATTTTTTTCCTTTAAAATAAATTTCTTTTTTCGTTATAGTTATTAGTATGAGGTTACACTTCTTCTTATATTCTATCTCTACCCTTATAGTGTGTTTTCTTTGTACATGCTGTGTAAGCTGTATTAACCCTACTAGTCGCTTAACTAGTGAGAATATTGATAAAAAGACACCTCCTGTGGGTTCTTTTGTTAAGATAACTAGATTAGTTAAAGTAAAGAAATGTATTCCCCTTAAGAATTCCCGCAAACACTGCCAAGAAGGTGAGGGATACACATCAACTGGATCCGGCGTTATTATATCTAGCACCGGATCCGGTAGCCTAATATTGTCTGCAGGACACATGTGCAACACTGATGGCGGCATAGGTGATCACGGCATGGGGTATATAGAAAAGATTGAAAGATACATAATGCTTCAGACGACAGAAGGAGAAAAGTACAGCGCTGACGTCAGGTATTATGAATTAAAAAATGGAATAGATTTATGTCTGCTATATTCCCGTGACATGAAAAATAAAGAATATGTTAGATTCTCGCCCAGAAAGCCGGAGGTTGGTGACAAAGTTTATAATATAGCTGCACCAGCTGGCATATTTCATCCCCCTGCAGTTCCGATATTAGCTGGTTTCTACAGCGGAACAATGATGCCAGAAGAAACAGACATGTATACCGTACCTGCTGTGGGAGGCTCATCTGGTAGCCCTGTTTTTAATGAAAGTTATGAAATAGTTGGTATAATATTCGCAGCTTCAAGAGTATTCTCGCACATGTCGATAGCTACCACGTACGAAAAAACATTAAAGTTTATAAAGCGAGCCGCTAAGGCTAATTATGACAACCCTCGCGAGAAAGAACCTACAACGTTTCTAGAAATTATAGAAAAATAACGTATAGATGATATCTCATAGCAGTTGATTGTATTCCATCTCGGGGTGGAGCAACAGAAGGATGAAAGTAGACATCTTCAATTGATTCATGCTCTAGCATGTATATCAATCCTGTGAGTGATATTTTGTCAGCAGTGATTCGAAATGTACCCTTTTCTCCCCTTACATTGCGGAAGTTGTCCCAATTAATACCCAGACGATCATCCAAAGAATTATGACTCATAATTCCTTGTAATAGTTTTTTCGCGTTTGCTAGTGATATTCTAGACATATTGTTTTCCCCTAAATTAAATTATCTCGTCGACTAATCCATACTTCAAGCACGTTGTAGAGTCCCACCATAAGTCATGTTTAAGTATTTCATCCATCTTCCTTTTTGGAATTTTTGTATGCTCCCTATAAATGTTTTTTATCTTTCGCATTAAAAGTTCGCAGTTCTCTATGTCGTCTTTAAGCTGCCTAAAATTTCCCCACATGCCGCTAGACAACTGATGAACTAGCATAAAAGAATTCTTATTCATTTTTCGGTGAGTCCCTACGACACTCATCATCGTAGCTGCTGAGGCTGCACAGCCATCGATGGTTGTTATTACAGGAACTTTTGCATTCAAAATATAGTCTACTGCTGCAAATCCTGAAAACACGCTTCCTCCAAAACTATTAATTAATATTTCTATTGGTAGCGGTTCTGTATTCATGTGCGCAGCTCTTTGACAAAGGGTTATTCCTAAGCTATGGATTGCTTTGTTTAGTTTAAGTACCCTCAATTTATCAACTGAGGAGTAAAAATATATTCTGTTATTTACAATATCTACGACATTATGACTTGCAGTTGCCGATGCATCTTTTGACTCAGCTTCAGAAGTATTCTTCTTATCTTCTCCCAACTCGGATATCCAATCATATTTCACTACAGCTCTCCTATTATAGTATAGTGGACCTCCACGGACTTGAACCGTGAACCTCCCGGTTATGAGCCGGATGCTCTAACCAATTGAGCTAGAGGTCCATAGATATTTATTATACACCACTTCCTTCGTAAGTTTCAATTAATTTTTTACGAATAGTTGTACGAATACCCGGATTAATTTTAAGCACATGTGGCATCATATCGTGTCTGATATGATTTCTCATTATGTTTTTAGTCATACGATTCGAAGGATCCTCCACCCAGGATATCTCCCTTCTCTTCGCATAAGAGACAAACTCCCGCTTCTCAGTCATTAGAAACGGGCGATAAATATTCGAACTCCTATGATAAGGGATTAATCCTGGATTACCATGTATACACTTGAAAAGCCATGTTTCCACTACGTCATCTAGATGATGACATGTTATAATAAACTGGCTATCCAAGCTAGCTAAAAATCTATATCTTTCATCACGCCAATATTCTTCCAATGACTGTTTTTTTTCTCTGTTCCCCTGCACGTTGCCAATTATTAAATTTAAATTGTTTCTTTCTGAATATTCTCTTACAAAACTTTCTGACTCCTTCGAATGCGGAGTATCATGATTGAAATAAGCTAACTGAACTTTTCGCTTACCTTCCATTAGAAAGTTAACTACTGCCATAGAGTCAACTCCTCCAGAACATGCAACCGTAACCCTCGAGGGTATTTTGCCTATAATGCGAATCATAATAATTAGACATTCCCACCCTATCTTGAAGGATTTTTCGAGGTAATATTAAGTTTTGAAACACTAACTATTTCCCAGTTAAGCCCCAGAGATATCCTTTGAAGGTATGCCGCGCGGACAGCTTCAGGAAAAGAAATTTGCTCGGTATCTTTTGATGCCCATTCTTCCAGTTTTGGGTTGAAAAATTTCATAATATAGTTATTCACAATTACTTCCTCCATAATATATCATTATAGCGCATATGTGGTGTAATGTCAAGATAATATTTGACTGTTGGGTGGCACTTAGACGCTAAAGCTCTCACCACATCCGCAGGTTCGCCGGGCATTCGGATTGGTAAACTTAAATCCTGAACCACCCAACCCATCGACAAAGTCAATCACAGTACCCATCAGGTAGAGATAGCTCTTGGGGTCGACGAAGAGAGTCACTCCGTGGGAATCCAGCTCTTTGTCACCTTTGTTTCCGCACTCCACGAATTCCAGAAAATATGTGAATCCAGAGCAGCCTCCGCCACGTACGCCCACCCGTAAGCCGGCAGTTTGATTCGGACGCTTCTCTATCAACTCGATGACTTTACCGGCAGCTGTTTCGTTTAAACCAATCATAATGCTTCCTCCCCTACTCGATGCCCTTCTTGTCTTTATAATCCGCGATGGCCGCCCGGATGGCGTCCTCGGCTAGGACAGAGCAATGGATCTTTACCGGTGGGAGACTAAGGTGTTCCGCTATATCTGTATTTTTGATATCCAGAACGTCGTTCAGATTTAAACCCTTAACCCACTCAGTGACAAGGGAGGAAGAAGCTATAGCAGAACCGCACCCATATGTCTTAAATCTTGCATCTTCTATTATTCCTTCATCGCTCACTTTAATCTGTAACCTCATAACATCGCCACAGGCGGGTGCACCGACAAGGCCAGTGCCAACACTATCATCGTGTTTGTCAAAAGACCCAACATTTCGTGGGTGTTCATAGTGATCTAATACCTCTTTTGAATATGCCATAATTATTTCCTCCTAGTTTAAATATAGTGCAACAATGAAGAAAAGTCAAATATTAATTAGTTCTGTTGTCTTCTTTGTATGTTCTTCTCGAGCTTTCCATTATGAGTTTCATATGTTGTGTGTGTCTTGTTCTTGCGAATTTTTCCACACCATGCTGTGAATCCCGCGTACAGTTAACCCTGCGAGATCAGTGGTATATCCAGATACTTCTTCTTCCCCAGATACCGGATGATCAACAGATCCGTATATCCCTCCAGACTGCCAATCTGTTTTTAGCGCACCCTTACTATTCAACCAGTGGTTGACAATCATTGCGCCATAAGTAATTCGAAAAATACCTGCGTATTCCTCTACCTGTTCATAGGAAGGGAGTCTAAATTTTGTAAGATATTCTGTCCAATCCTTGGAAACAAACGGGCTTTTTTCGAAACAGCGAGCCAGCCCCTTTCCAATGTTCCAAAACTCTGATTCTTCTTTGGGGAATTTAGAACCTTTCGCTTGTGGGTGACTAGAAGGTAGTTTCATAATCCAAGGATCGCCATTATGTTGGCCAACTCCACCCATGGGCAACCACATATCTTCTGTATTTCTTCCTGCAGTTCCGGATCCGGTGCTTCTGTAAAAAGCAGTCGGGCCCTCGCTAGTTTGTAGTATAACAATTTCGCGCTTAGTGGGCGGCAGCATTACAGAAACGAACATTCCACGTGGGCATATAAAAGAATTGTCTTGTTCTTTTAAATGCCTTCTCCAATTTTCCATTATAAGTTTCATGTATTAAATAGTCTCCAAAAAGAGAAAAGTTGGTGGAGGTGGCGGGAGTCGAACCCGCGTCCAGAACATCTCAAATAATACGTCGTTCACAAGGTTAGTCTAGTTTTAGCACTAGACGACTATTAAGTATCAAATATATCGCTATATAAATTAACAAATCCAGATGTTCGGTTAAGAAGGTATCTGGAAAACCTCCTCAAGAACTATGCGGCAAGCGCAAAGTCCTCGAAATTTTCAACGTTATCGTTGGCATTTATGTTTTTGAGTAGTTTTACTGTGCCTACTCACACAGCCTTGCACGCATTATTATCCTTACCCTGTCGAAACCTGGTCACCCCCTAAATTAATTAACTTCTGCTGTATCCTGGAGAACGCGGATCGTTTGGGTGATAATCCGATCCATAAGAACTTTGATTGATATCTTTGTCATCTCCTGGTAGCATGCCATGTTTTTCTTCAATTTCTCTCATTCTTTCTGCGGCGACTTCAAGCTGTTCTGATGTTATTTCCCCGCTACTTAGCAAATCAGAGAGAATATCTTCCAACTGCTGCATTGTGGCGCCGCGTAGGATTAATGAAGCGGTTTCACCTCCGTCTCCAGGCATGCTAGCATCGCTCTGTGCTAGTGTTTTCGCGTGTTGGCGGACTTGTCCCTTATCTATCGGAAATGGTGCCTCCATCATGGAAACCACGCGTGTTTCTTCTAAAAAGTATCTTGGATCAATTCTCTTTTTGTTCTGGCCATGAAATTTTGGCATTATTCTTATCTCCTTTGTGACGTCGACGCGTATCTATAAATTAATTAGTCAGCTCTCTGAGAATTAACACTTAGTGTATATCTCTACTCTAATTAATTAATTAATTCATATATAACATACCATATCTTATGTTTTTTATCTAGTATCTTCTTATTTTTCTGAGTTTTAATATCGACTAAGTTAATTTTGATATTTGTGCCTACGTTTTTTTGGTTCTCTGTGTAATGTAGCGCTACTAATTTTGAAAAAGTTAAATCGATATCATTTCCAGTACCTAACCATGAAATAACTAATATATCTTTTTTATCCATACAATTTTTGATTCTTACCATCATTAATGAATTTGATGGCGTATATATGTTGACTGGAAGCTTATGGTATTCATGAAATTTTGGACAAAACTTCATGAATTGTGAGATTGTTGCAGTTTTAATCGTCATGCTTTTGGGGGGATGTGTCGGCAAGGACATAATTGGCTGCAGCAATATTATTGCTAGTAAATTTTGAATTATCATACTTTATGCCTCTAATATTTTGATATTAAACTTTTTTATATTTCTTCGAAGCTCAGACAAGCTAATACCCAATAAATTGGCAGCTTCTTTCTGAGAAGTGGTAGATGATAAGGAGAATTTGATTAAAGCTTCTTTAACTATATAAAAGGAAGAATTCCATATCGGGAATCCATATAATTTACCTTTTACTACCGAAGCTGCCAGCTCGAGCTTGAGAGCTATAATATCTTCTAGATCTAGTGATGCTAGCATTACTTCAAACTGATTTGTTATTTTATTTTTAGCTTTTAATTTTCTAGATATACTATAATCATAATATTTGTTTCTTTTCTTTTTCTGAATCATACTCATAATTATAAATCGTTATAACTTGTTATTTATAACATATTTTTCAGAAAAAGTAAAGCTTATTCTGCAGCTGCAGCGAATTCTTCCATATCCAAGGATTCTTCTTCCGGAACATCGGACTCGGGCTCAGGAGTTTCAGCATTATCATATTCTGAATTTGTAGGTTCTTCTACCTTTGCCTGTAATTCAGTTTCAAACCTATCAAAATATAGTTTTGTATTAGCTATCAAGTAATCATAAAACTTCTCCTGATCATCAGGATTGCTGAGCATCCCAAAACTATTTATTATTGTCTGTTCTATATCTTTGAAGTCTTCGTACGCTCTATCTCTACCGGTAATCTCTTCCCCTTCTAAACCGAAGTCATCCTTGGGATCTGACTCTACCTCTTCCTCTTCCTCTGCAGCCGTGGGCGCATTTTCTGGCTCACCTTCTATGAACTTCTCTTCCTCTTCTACCTCGATATCGATATCTTCATGGATATCACCTTTTCCAGTTCCTGCGTCACTATTCATCATAACCGGAGCTAAAGCATGCTGTATGGCGCTAATCATATGCGCCCTGTATGAAGTTCTTTGTTCTTCTGCAGTAGTTAAGGCTTTGTATCCAGTCCTAATAGTTTTTAAGAAGTTAGAATTCTTAATCAAGTCTCGGAGTATATTTATACCAGTGCTTGGATGTGGATCTTCATCGGGATCGGCGGCAGCTTCCAATATCAAATCCTTTAATATCGATCGAAGATGGATTCTTCTCAAAACACTATCACTGCCCTCGTTAAGCTTCTTCCTTTGCGCAACTATTATCGCTTTTCGAACATTTTCTCTCAAAAGCATTTCTTGGGCAAATTCTTCTCTAGACGTCATTTTTTGCATACTCCTCTTGTATAATTAGTGGCGATTTTTATCTTTCTTGCCTTTTGTTTTCTTTCTGGCTGTCCTCCAGACATCGTACGGACTCTTTCTACCCATGGGGGCAGAGCCAATTTCAACAGAACCTGCTGCCATGGCGGATATTTCTTCTATTTGTTCTTCTTCTTTCTCTTCCGATTCTTTAGCTAAGAAGGCGTTGGAATTGCCAATACTCAAATCTTTAGAAAATGGTGCACCATGCTTTGCCGCTTTTTTATTTCCACCCCTCAACAGTCTATGCATTGATTTGCGCATGCGAGCTTTGGCTATGGGTTGCCAAGAACTTTCAGATAACATTTCATAGATTAGTTTAATTATCAGACTCTCATCCAAAGTAGAAGGGGAGGTGCTCCCAACTTCTTTGGATGATGTTAAAAAACCCAGGATTCTTCTAACCTCTTCCGCGTCAACATTGTCTGGTATAAACCTCTCAATATCTTGAGAGGTTTCCAGCGCTCGTCTGAAATCTGAAGCGTTGTATGCTCCGAATTCATCAGTCTCTGGATCGACGGCCCAGTCTCCTACGTTAGCAGGGGTTATTCCTTCTAGCTTGGGCACATAAGAGTGATATTTGGCAAATCTTTGTATGTCAGAAACTCCCTTTTCGTCAGGCTTGGTACTGGCAACTGGAATTATCAAATCCCCCTCAGCTGGTATACCAAGCTTCTTAAGAGCTGCAATTGGTTCATCCATTATCGCATAACTAGACATTACAGGAGAATTATAGGGTGATAGAATTACTTTTATTCTGTCGGAATTGCTAACACTATGTGATATATATAAATTCCATATATTTATAGAGTCTTCATGTTTAATAGATCCTTTTGAAAGTGGTGACACCATGATTATTACCATGTCCGCGCCCTTGTTTAATACTTCTTCAACAATATGCATATGCCCCCGGTGCGGCGGCTTGAACTTTCCTGGAAATACAGCTATTTTTCGATTTCTAATAAATTTGCTTCTCTCTTCTGCAGAATCTACGACTTCCTCCTCTTCCTCCAGCACTGTATCGTCTCTCTTTCCTTTACTGTATCTTCCTAATCCCATTATTTGATTAATGGGTGCAAAATTCCCAGTTAATTTATATGTCCTACCTTCGAAATCAAACACTAGCCCTTCGACTACAGTAGTTATTTTAGTTATAGCAGATTCAATACTCTCGTCAGTCAAGACATCCTCATCGCTATCGGCGTTTAGTAGCTTGCGTATACCAACCTCTAAAGCACTCAAATCTGAATCATCTGCTGCATCGCGCACATTCTTCATTTTAGTTCCAACTTTACTTTGAAGTTTCCGTACGGCTATATCAGACTGAATGACATACGCGCTTTTAAAATTTTCTAATATTTCTACTGCAAATTTATGCACAATCATCTCCAAGGGACGACTAGCAGATTTAGATAAACCCCTCAGCGCTGCCCTATCAGACAACGTTTCTAACACAATATTTCTTTCCTTTTCGAGTTCTAGCGGTATTTCTTCCATTACGTTAGCTATTTCAGTTCTCTTCCTTGGCATGTTGCTGGTTTTTCCAAAATACACCACAGCTTCAACGAATTTTTCCATAGCAGAGTCAGAAAAACGGGCTCTCGGCATGCTCCTAGCTATCCTGGATTCTGTTTTTACCTTTAAAAAATCCTCTATAGTGTTTGAATCGGAAAGGCCTGCTTCCCTTAAAGTGCTATCAATATTAGCTAGAACTTTTCTATATGCATCTTTTTTCTCTAAAAATTCCGTAAAATCCCTAACAGCATTAACTTTAACAATTGGAATGCTATCAGATTGCAAATCGCTCAACACCTCCTCAAGCAGTATCGCGTTCTGCTCTGCTTCGGAGGAATCTAGCGTTCTTATATCTCCTTCCCTGAAAACCATATGCCCGGTACGATGAATTATTAATGTTTGAGAATCATAATCAACAACATTGACACTCCTAGGATCTACCACTTCAGCATTGTAAAATATTCTTCCCCCTTCTGGAGTTATAAAATACTCCCCCGGCACTGTTTTCGCAATTTTTTCAAAATTTTCCATGGACTCTCTAAACGCATCTACTACATTCTTGGGCGCCCTCTTCTCGACAGGCCTGTCAGTAGTAAACGCATCTATCAGTTGCTGCTTAGTTATACCGCCGTTGCGAGCTTGAGTCTTATTCCTAACAGCTAAAGCTTCCTGAGTTACGGGGTTATAAGATATTAGAATATTTTGGCCATCTAATTTTTCAGTAACTTTGACTTGTGGAAACCCCTGAGAAGCAACTTTAAACATTTCCTTTATCTGAGAAAACGTTAAATCGGTGTTATCATACGGGTGATCCATGTGCCCTTTGCCGCCAGCGCCCATGGCGCCTTCGCGGAGAGTAACATTCTTACGCATAATATGCCCTCTTTTATTTAGCCCATTTTGTTAACAATCTTTCGAACAATTTGGTATCACGGTTCGTAAATCTAGACTCATAAAGTGTGTTTTCTTGTTCCGGCGTTTGGATTATTTCGCCTTCTTCAATTTCTTCGCCTTCTTCAATTTCTTCGCCTTCTTCAATTTCTTCGCCTTCTTTGAAAATGCCGCGTCTTCGATCGCGGGCGTCGACGTCGTTATCATATCCTGGCGCTGTCTTGTCATGCCCGTACTGATCGAGATGCGCAGCCTCCTCTTCCTCAGCATGCCAGGCATCGAGGCTAGTCTCTACATCGTCGGACTGATCAGGGGTAAATTTATCGCCATAGTAGTTGGCGTCGATATCAGCGGGCCCGCCGCTGCTTTGGAACGTCTGACTATTAGGAAGTGAATCCTCTCTATCATCTCTCTTATAGTACTTTTCAGCAATTAACTTTTTAATCATTTCTCTTATTTGTGATTCAGACACTTTGTTCATTGTTTTACTCTCCTGTAAATTGATATTAATGTTCTGTACGCTCGTTGTTCGAGTATTTTCCCAATCTCGTACTGCCATACTACCCTCCAAATATGCTTCTTTCTCCATCTCTCGCATATGAGGGTTGTCTTGTGCATACGTCTCGGACATTTCACCACATTTTTCTGGCGAAAGATCCCCTCTAAGATTCTGGGTGTGATGTACAAGTTCATGAGCGATAGACTTAAGAACATCTTTGATATGTCTCCCGCTGATGAACACAGTGATAGACTTCTCTGCTGGGCTATAGTGAGCAGTTTTGCCTAACGGATTACTAGCATTTTCTTCGTCAGTAGAAAGAAATAGCCTTGGAGGATCCTTAAACCCGAATCTTTCTCCACAGTAAGAAATTAGTTCCTTAGCATAAGGTTTTAATTCGCTTTCGCCACACATAGTATTCCCTCTTCTTGTATCACAATATATTATAATTAGATAACTGTATAGATAAACCTCTGTTTATTTGTACTGAGACTACTAAGGCGATGCGCTTTACTTTGTTGTAGATTTATAGCTAGCAGCGCTACTCTGGCCTCTCAAATTAAATACAGAATTTGTACCTTTCGAAAATATCGGCTCCAAGTCCACATACGTAGTGGTATGAACAGACTCCATTATTGTAGCAGATCCACTATTGGGCCCTGTACCCTTGACTCCGTATATTAAATTTTTATCAGATATTCCGACTCCAGTCCCAAGAGTAGGGGTGAAAGCCGAGTCATGATCATATGGTTGATATTCTGCTATTTTAGACCAAGCAGATGAACCACTCTTATACAAGAACGCTCTACCATCTAAACCACCTTGACTGATTCCCTGCCCAGATTCACTACTACTGTAATGTGGCGCTGAAACTATCAAGTATTCATCGTGGATATCAAGAGACAGCCCAAACATGGCGCCTGTCTTACCGGCATAGTTCGAACCTAAATTAAGCCCTTGGTGGAACGCCCAACCTCCGGCACTTGAGCTTTTAAATATCGAGACAGAGCCATTATTGGTACCACCTATGTCCTCTAGGGGAGATCCAATAACTAAAGTGTTGTTGTTTAATGCAACCTTAGATCCGAAATGGACGCCTGTTGTTCCGCTTGGGTGAGAGATGACAGCCTCTTGAGTCCAGTCATACATGTCACCTTCGTTTTTCTTCCAGATAACGGCTTTATCTTTTCCAGAAGATCCAACGACTAATCTTATATTGGCGCCGGTGCCATTGACTGGACTACTCCCTGTTAAGAATAGGCAATTTCCAAAATATGCAGCATATTCATCATTGGCGCCTGCTCCATATTCCGGCACTAGTTGTGCCTTTTCATTCCACCCCACCGCAGAAGAGGCAGTTTGAAACACATATACCATTCCGGAATTTGTATTTTTTGTGTCCTCATACGGCGCGCCGACGATAACATAGTCGCCGTAGGCAGCTACTGCGGTACCAAACTTGTCCGAAGCTCCTTTGTTCGAAGCAGTCAGAAGCTGTTCGTCCCATTGGTTACTGGGAGAGCCTGGAATCTTATCCCAGACTAGTGCTGCGCCTGAATATATGCTCCCATCGTAGTAAGTTGGCATGCCAGCAATAACTCTGTCCTCATATACATTCAGGGCGTTATATTTGAAAGAATCTATACCAGAAGCTTCATAGGTGCCAATTTGCATTACATTCTGCCTAACAGAAGAGGTTAATATAGTTTCAGTTCTTGTGCTCCAGGTTGCACCTTTTTCAAAGTAATATATTGCGCCAGCTGATCCGTATCCCAAGTGACTCACCTCGGCATCATCCCACCCTGGCGCAGAAGCTACAGCTTTCTTGTTTCGTATTGCTACTGTGGCACCAAATGTATCACTGCTGGAGATATCACTGCCGGCGAATCTATGAGTTTCAGAGAATTCTGTACTAGTTATAACCTTTTTTTTATATTGGCCGCGAAGAGAAGATTGCTTCTCTATTACATAATCGTTATTTACATTTTTAATAGTCATATATTAGTAAGTATGCTCTATATAGAATCTTTGCTATAAGAAAAGGTAACGTCGACGTCCTTGTCCTTTAATTTTTCTCTAATCCAGTGCTGCATATCTTCACCTTGATTAAACTCATACTGATTGCTACCGTCGTACAATGCCCATCTCTTTACGTCGTCAAGAACATCCGCCTTATTTACCACTAACCTATTTACCCCATTGATATTGATAGCTTTTATTAAATTATCTAAATCCATCCAATTCACTTGGCGCTGCCGCCCTGTGGTTGCGCCGAATTCCTCCCCGGCATTCCTTATTTCTGAGAATATTTCATCGTCTGGTTCGAATTTCTTTTTTCCTACGTATGTCTCGTAAACTTTTGCTACGCCCCACACGTCCCTAATAGACTTTGGTGGCACGCCGTTTAATATTGCCCCTCCCACGGTACAATGACTGGACGTGACGTATGGGTAATCCCCCCAGTCTATATCCAGTCCGAATCCCTGCGCGCCTTCGAACAAGACAACAGTTTCACCTAGCAGAGGATTAGGATTATCATAAAGTTCAGTGTACATATCAATAACGTAAGGAGCTAGCTCGGGCACGTCAATAGCCCTCATCCCCTTTCTAGCATACTTATCCCTATATGCGGGCCCGTTCCCTCTTTTTGTAGTGCCTATTATTTCGTCTTGGCTATCTTGAGCCATATGAAAGTCAGTTATGATGTGCACATTCGCTGCCACACCTATCAAACCAGCAGTACTTACACCTTTATTTTCAAGTTCTTCGATTTCTTCAAAAAATTGTTTAACATTTAGCACACAGCCGGGCCCTATAATAGATCTCACTCCAAAAAACACACCACACGGAATGTGATGAGTCACAAACTTCTCCCCCTCGTGATAGATGGTATGGCCAGCGTTGCAGCCCCCGTTATATCTGATCACATGAGTATATTCCCCGTTCTTACACAACTGGTGGGAAACTTTTCCTTTTCCTGAATCTCCATACTGTAAGTCTACTACAACGTCGGCAATCATCTTTTAGCTCCTTTTTTGTTTTTGTATACAGGCATTTTAACATGCTGTCTTACTGTATTAAAGGCTTCTTCGGATATTGTTGGCATATTGTTGATAGAAAACCAACAGTTTAAAAAGTCGAGAGCATATTCTTCTCTCGATTCTAGTAAAAACAAGAAGGTTTCCACTTCGCTCTGTTCCGATTTTAAGAAAATCTCAAGATTGTCTTTCACTTACTTTTTCGGTTTTATTAACTTCTTTCTAGCTAGGTTAGGGTTCCTAGCAGTAAGATATATGTCGTCCTTGAGGAGCCCTATGAGTTCTTTTAGTTTAAAGCAGGAAGCTATAAGGCAGAGTGTTAGGAAGAGGTTTGAATAAAGAAATATATGCTCAATCGACGTCATCTTTCACCTCCCATGGGTTATAGTCAGGATCCATTAGATCTCGGATGTCATATTCCCTATTTTTAATTTTTGAATCTTTAAAGTCGACTGTTTCAGAGTTGGAGGAAAGATATTTTTCTATTTCCTCGTTAACATCGCTGGCACATGGCACTTTGATAGAACTCTTAATCCTTGGTATAGTGTCGGATATTTGGGATTTTTCTGACAAATTTATAAAATATGAATTAATCTCTTGCAGTGTTATTTCCTCGTCTGTAGATGCCTCTTGAAGGCTTGAGGATTGTGGTGGTGGCAAATCTTCTGGAATCTCTCCGAGTTCTTTGAGATAATTATATAGCTTATGTACAGCTTCCAACATTGCTTCATCTGATGCCTGTCCCTCTTTCCAGCTTCTTACCACGTCCTGCATATCTGCTATGGTAGCCCTGGAACTCTGAGCTTGAAGGGACTGAGATATCCTTAGTAGTCGGACTGTAGAATCATCCAGGGTTGCCATTCTGGAATCCTCAGCACCTCTAACTTCTCGCATCAGGGCATCCATTGATTGGATGGCAGCCCGTTCAACCTTGAGCCAATTTGCATCCATGAACTCTATCACTTCTTTCGCAGCATCAATGGCAGCTTGAGATACCGAAACATCCTGTATGGATATATTGATAGAGTAGCTAAGCTCCTCGGAGTCCATGAACGCGGCGATTCTGCCTGCGTTGGCGGCAGCATTATCATATAAATTAACTTCTAAGAACTCAGGTATTGTTAATCGTTTTATAATTTTAGGAGGCAGATCTGTGAAAGGTAACTCCAGTTGCTTTTCAAGATATTGGACAATCTTTTGATGTAAATCCCCAAGCTTGGATATCACCATGTCCGTGTATTTCTCGCTTCTCCATACCTGTCGTAAGGGAATCCTCTGAGCATCCTGTATCCTTCTTATTGTAGCGCCAGATTTGAGGCCCATCTCAATCGGGTACTCGGTATGGGGAGACTCAAAAAATATTTCCTCATCCCCAATGCCTTTTTCTTCTCTATATGTAAAGTGGTTAAGACTTAATCCGAAGTCTTCCAGTTCATCAGAAAATTTCTCAAAGGCACCGGTGCGTATATAGCCCTCCTCCATTAGATACCTTTCTACAAGGCGCTGCATTTCGGGGTATTTATCGTCCATGCCCGAAAGTTCATCCAAAAAAGACTCATAACCATCCGGGTTGGCGTCATAGTCGCCGGTGTGAATGGAGACGCGAACGTTAATCTCTCCTGAACGAACACCTCTCTCTGTTCGAGCCGCGGCAATTGCGGGATCGGAAACTGTATGTAACTCGATATCCACCTCCTCTGCGTAAACACCAAGTTCAGTATCCAGCAGGCCACGTAAGGCGTCAGCCACTTGACTTCGTTCTTGCCAGGTATCCGGGAAGCTATACTCGGCTCCTTCAAGCCTCTCAGCATCTATTGATAATTCAAATCCGCCATTGAAGTACATGTACTCGTCAACATCCGCAGAGTACCAAGCGTGTTTGATGAAACTTGAATATTCATCTTCCAGTTCACGAATGCGCGACTCGTAACTGGCTGTTGGGTCCGGCGCATTATTGAAAACATTATCCTCTGCTGCTTCAAATATCTCACTTATTATGTTGTCCACGTGGACTCTCTCCTCTTCAGACAAAGAGGCGTATTCGCCAGCGCAGTCTTGAGGACGGTAATTGCATGCCATGGCGTTCTTTATTTCGTCCATAGATATCCTCTCATCGGTGGCGTCGTAAGACTCGTCGTGATCTCCGTCGCGATTGTAAACCAGTGCGATTCTGTGCCAGGCATGCGACTGTTTCAGATTTTTTAGGCGAAGCATTATGAACGACGCACCGTCCTGAGCGTATTGCGCAAAATAGTTTCTGCTGGCGACAGCAGAAATACACCACCTTGTATTCTTTCCATAATAACAAGAAGCTTCCGCCGTGTAGGGGCGGACTGCAATGATGTCCTCCTCATCATACACAATTTCTGATCCCTCCATGGCTTCCTCTTTCTTCTTTTCCCTCTTTTCTTTGGAAGTTAAGCCTAGAGCTTCCATTGCCTGGCGCAAGTCTTCCGCATTGTATTTATATATATCTTTTTCTTCTAGACGCTGTTGGTTTTCATGGAAATCGGTAATGATATCCAGAATAGCTCGCCCAACTTCACCGATGTCTTCTGCTGACTCATCTTCTGGTTCTGATTCGCCTGCTTCAAATTTAAAATTGTTTTCCATCTCCCGAACCCAAAAGAGAAGGTACTTGGATACCCCTTTGGGGCCCATGGTGCTATTAATAGTTTCTTTGGCAGTAGTTAACCACCCGGAATCGTTCCACACGGGGTATCTAGCTTTTATATCTTTAAGTCGGGCTTCTAGGAGGACTGTGTCTCTAGTATAATTTTGCCAACTATAGTGAAATGTATTATTTTTCATATTTTTTAACCAACCCTTCATTAATTAGTACTTGATTCACACTTTCATTGATGTCTTTCACGAATATTTCCCCCAAACACCTGCCAAACTTTCCATCGCCATGTGTTACTAGCTCGAATTCACCGCCAGAGTGCGCGAGAATCGCCTGCAGGCGGCTCGCAGCCTGTTTTCCGGACTGTACCTCATCTTTGTCCCTAGAACGTGTCTCCGGGGCGTCTATGCCCCACAATCGTATCCTCTTTCTGACGTATATGTCAAACCCGACTTCAATCTCTGCGTCTATTGTGTCCCCGTCAATAATACGAATTAATTTCGCCTTATATTTTATCATAGTCCGTATTTATCTTGAACCTTCTTTGTCGCAATTGGTAAACTGACTTCGTTTTCTATCCACCTATTCAATCCACTAGCTAAAGATCCCCACTCGCCGGCGTCTGCTAGCTTTTTCGCTGCGATTGAGAAGTCCTTGCCAGGGTGATACATTATTGCGCCGTTTTTATATTTGTTTTTAAGCTCTTCTTCCATCTCTATCAGTCTAGTCGCCATATCTTGCACTTCTTTCAAGACATTTCTCATAATCTCTATTTCGTCTTCTTGCGAAGGAGCCGGCACCATACCAGTTTCTTCCTCTTTCTTATCTATAGGCGATGGCGCTAGCTCTTGCTCCTCTTTTAAGCTAAATTCCCTCCACTCTTTTAATATTTTTTTCATAATTTAGCTCCTTTGGTGAATATATTCCAATTTTCTGATATATTTTTTGTTTTTTTCGTATCATGGGTAAGAGACATCATTCTATCATAAGAATTTATACGTAGTGACATTAAATCTTTAATTTCATCATTACTTCGGAGCATTTTAAACGCTAGGTTTTCTGCAGAATACACCCCTTCGGACTCAAGTCCGGAATTTCTCATAAACTTTATCTTTTCTCTGAGCTTTGACGCGTGCTTATACACCTTTTCATACTCTTTTACTCTAAAAAGCTTCGAAAGTTCTTTGATTTCCAAGGATAGCGATAGATGTTTCTTCTCTGCTGCAGCATAATCAATATCCACCTTCTCTTTTACTGGCATTTCTATCCATTCCCCGGAAGATATCGAATATATTCCATTTGCAACATGTTCTTCTTTAGAGTCTTGAATATATATTTCAACCTCATGATTATGAATGTAAATATTATGACTATTATTCCACTGGATTCTCTTAAGTGCAAAGAATTCGGCTAAAATGTCTTGCGCTTCGCCTATTTTTTCAAAGTTGACTAGAAGATGCAAGTCAATATCGCTAGCATTGTGATAATTGTAACTAGCAAGAGATCCAGTAAAGATGATATCTTCAATTGCAGGCGCCTCTGGCACGGAGGAGAGGACAGAGGAATAGAATTCTTCAGCTATTTCAATGAGTCTGGACTTAACTTCTTCTTCAAGCTGTCCTCGTATCCAAAATTCTGGATTAAGCTTGTCTTTAATGGTTAAATCTGATATGTCAAACTCTTCTTCTGTTAGATATTGGCTCCATTTCGTATTAAAATTGTTCATTCTTTATGGATTCCTATGCTAATATTTAATATTAGCTATTGTCAGTTTCATATATTAAATAGTATTTAAATATCTATTATAATAACTCTTTTTTTGTCGCTATCTTTATCTTTATTGTCTTTTGGAGCTAGGGGGAGGACGTCTTTTTGGATTGGGTTTATCCGGAGGGGTATTTGTTGTGGCGTTTCGTCTTGTTTTTTCTTAGACTTTTTTAGTTTGTCTATCATAATATCTAGTATCTCAACAATTGTCATGGCTCTTCTCCTATCATTTGTCTATGTTGTCTGTGATGCATCTCCCAAGTGCCCACACTTGAGTGTAGGGGCCTTCTTCAATCGGTATGCTTTTTATTATTTTCATCGCGTCCTCAAGACATGGCAGCATTATAGTTAATACTTTACTTTCATAAATTTCCTCTGCCGGCATATCAAACCCCATATCGCCTATATATTTTACATGGTTAATGGGATCATACATTATAAGGACTATGTCCCTGGCGTGATAATTATCAACCCAGGTTTTTATTATATCATGATAGCTGACACAGTATGAAATGCTCTGCATGTCGTATATCGCAATATCAGTAGTATCGGTACTCATTTGGAGTGCCTGTCTGCCACCGTTTGAGATGCCCAAGCGTAGGGCTTTACTCTGCATGCAAAACCCGCCCCGGTTACGTAACCATTTAACATTTCTGAATACTTCGAAGTTGCTTCTTTGGTGTGGTGTGATGAAACGTCAATATGCAACTCTATATGTTCAGGCATGAACCCGTGCTCAGTACTCAGCGCTTCTGCCACATCGACTGATCTTCTCACTTCTTCTGTCATTCTGACTATCAAAGCTTTATATAATGCCTTTGCACACTTTTCTCTAAAGAAGAAATATCTGCCACCCGCTTTGTCACCGTGTATACATATAGCTGTTGCAAAGTTAACCTGGTTTTTTGTAATAAAGGAGTCGGATCCGACAAATATTTTCCCGCCATTTAATATACCGGTACGTAATCGTCCCACAATCTCGTTAAATTGAATAGAATCACCGCTGCCGGTGTACCACTCATAGTTTGAACATGTATCCTGCATATGCTAGCATATTATCACATATCATCTTTTTTATAAATTTTTTCGACATTATTGATAATAATTTGCTGAATTTCTTTATCCTCTTCTTTAGTCAAGGTTTCGAACATATCAGACATGAATTCTGAGTCTGTTTTGTTGGCGTTTGCTATAGATTTGAGAACCACCAAACGAAACCCTTCATCATTTAGATTATCGGTGATTTTTTTCCAAGTAAGCTCTTTGTCTGCTATTTCGCTATCCGACTCTGGAGAATTTCTTGTCTCGTTCATAACTTGCTTAATCAAAACCTTAAGGGCGTTTTTGTTAATATTCATCTTTTGACTAATTCTCTTTAAGCATTTTTGTTAATTCTTCTTTTATCATTTCTTCCATAGAGTCCTCTAAGAATACATCCTTTAAACCCAAATCGTCTCCGCCCTTATCTTTGCTACCTCCGCGGCTACCAGTTTTGAATCTGGCATCTGCGCTTCCGCCCATGTTAGCAGATGCTGTCTTGGCTCCCTTTTCTAGATCGCTGCGGATCCTACTATGATTTTTCTTAAACCAGTCAGAACCTAAGCCAAGCTTGTTTATCATGATAGCCATCACCCTAGCTTGCATCATTGGTTGCATCGATGCCATATCGCCCTTCAATGTTTCGAGTCCATCCTTCACTTGTTGTTTGTTGAGGGTTGTGTGCACTTTCTTTCTGACAGACAGTGCCTTTTCTCCAAAGTCTAATTCTTTGTTAACACTAGAATCATCAGCCCACTTGTTGGCGCCAGAGACAGCGCCGGGAAGGCGCTTCGCAACTGCCGCAACTTTCTTTGCGCCGCCAGCAATTGCGGATCCGGCTTTCTGAGCCGCGGCTTTAGCAGCGCCAAAGAACTCTTCCAATTGTTCCTCAGAAAGACTCTGCTGCAATTCTTCGATTACCAGCTTTCTTAAAGTGTCTTTATTCAAATTCATGTCTTAAACTCCTGTAAAGTATGTTTGATTGTGTGCTACTTTGTATAATTAGTATTGAATTCAATGATTTCGATAATAATATTACTTATTAAGTTTGAGTATTTTATTAATCTCGCTCATTGCAACTGATGGTTTCTTTTTTAGCGCGGTGAATATTCTCGATGCGTCTTCTCTTGTTATATCCTTACTTCGAATTCCATGCTTAAGTGCATTACGTAAATTTTTAAGTGCCGGTTTAATAGATTTGCCGGCATTAGCGTCTAGGAATATTCCCAAAACAGCCTGTTGAATTAAAATAGGATTATTTCGAAAAGTAGTTTTAGTGACTGTTAATCTTTTCTTTGTTTTCTTTTTCTTTTTAAATTTCTTCCTAAGAACTGTATTTGTATAATTGTATACTTGCCATGCAGGAGACTTACTTCTCAACGTTGTTTCCATTACTTCAAACACTTTTTGTGTATAAAGTTCAATAGTTTGATCACCATGGCTATGGTGATTATATAATTCTGTAATAGTTTTTGCCAATTTCTCTATATTTGGATCATTAGGATCCGCACGCAAGTCTAATCCGAATCTGTCTTTAAACTTCGCATCATTAATCTTTTTAGCTAAAGCTATAGCAACTGCGTCGACGTGCCGAGCAGAAACTATAGGGGTTTCAGTGTGCTGCAATCTTCCTGCCGGTGCGGCAGCAGCTGGTGAGGCACCCCCAATTGCGGCAGCTATAGCTAACCCCTTCATTACATTGCTAGCTTTACTTCCCAAATCTTGAAGAAATCCTTCTTCGATTGCTTTTTCTATTTCTTCCTTTATTATCTTGGTAAGAACGGATTGTGATATATCATACGTGGATTTTTTCATCTTAGTGCGGGATCCTTTCTTGTGGCGTTTAATTTAGGTAAGAAATTCTTTTTCAATTTCAACAGTCTTTCAAAGTTAACTTTTTGTCTAGCGTCAGTATAGAGAACTTGCGGCTTTCTTATCTTTCCGTCTATCAACAAGTCATCAAAATTATAGAACTTCGTTTTCATCTCACTATTGTTGTTCTGTACGTGGTGGTAATGCACCGACGCGGCATGGGCGATAGAATATATCGCGGACAAGGAGATAGACATTAGTATACTTAGTGTTAACATTCTAACGCTTATCATATCACGGTTGCTTGAACTGTTTCGTCCAAGGCTCCTCCTCGATTTCGTTATCATACACTAGTTTTTGCAATTCTCCTATTATTTCTTGCTGGTGGCTTTCGAAGACGCTTAAGACTTGCGACTTTAGAGAAAATCTCTCTTCGGAGTCTTTAGCTGCTTCAGGCGCCAATAGCTCGCATAATTCGCGGATATTTTCGTCCTTTGATATTGCGCCTATCCACAGACTATTAATTAAAAACTCAGCACCACTTGCTTCTCCCATACCAAGTTCTTCTGATATAGCTCTTATTTCTTCCAATATAATTGTTTTTAAGGTATTTTTATTCATCTTATATGACACTCCATTCATTGTATTTTTATTCATCTTATATGACACTCCATTCATTGTTGTGGGCACATGTGCATGTTGTATCACTGCACCATATGCAAAAATTTCTCTCTTCCAAATAGTTATATAAAACTTGCAACGCTTCAGGCGCATGATCCTCGAGACTTTCAGAAATTTCTATGTAATTTCGAAGGGCTTCTTTCGGGAGAAGTCTTTCTTTTTCTATTTCGATACATAATATACACATGTTTGATACTCCTAGTTTAATTTTGAGCTGTTAGAGCTGTTTCAGTTTTATTAATAATGGTACCGTTTATATCTAATCCAGCTGCAGCAGCACTGCCATGCTCACGTAAGATGTTTTGTATTTCTTCTGATATCATAGATTCCAACGTCTTTTTTATTTGCGCGGCGTGTTCTGTGACGCCGGCGCCTGCTAAGGCGGGTGCGTACTGAGGCAAATATTTCTTGCCTGTTTTACTATTAGCTCCCTTAGCCATGGCTTTTTGTGTCAGTGATACCGCGGCTTGTTTTGCTGCAAACCCTGCTACCCCTCCGCCGGCAGCTGCGGCAATTGGTGCAACTGCCGCACCAATGACAGCGGCAAGAGCAGCGGATTTCATGAGACATGCGGGCTTTAAATCTTTGCAGCCGGTGGCCAAGATAATTAGCTTTTGTACTTTTTCATTCTTTAATGCCTGTCCGACGACGGGGATTTTGCCAAGAAAACTGTTTGGATCGTTAACGGGTACTGCCAGTGTCTTGACTATAGCATCTCCGTGGCCATCGAGATAGCTAGCCTTAGCTGCCTTATATGCCTTTTTCTGATCACTATTCCATTTGCTCTTAGATGCCCAGTCTAAGTCTCGCGATAGCGCGATGATGCGCTTATCTGAACTGCTCAGCATTAAACTCTCTTCTATATCTTCTTCTGTGATGGGCGCATTTTGTGCGCCTTGTTGTTTGGCTGCTTTGGCTTTCTCGGCTACACCGTCTTTAGCTGCCATTGCCATTGGCGCAAGGTTCCCAATTGCATGCATAGCTTGTTTAAACAGCTGCTTTTCTTGCGCGCTCATCTCGAGCCTAGCTTGTGCCTGCGCTAGCGCAGCGCTAGGATTCTTTGTCAAATTCGCTTCGAAAACGACGTCGTTAATCTCT